>Ga0164292_10000668_pt1 | contig 26977 bp, 28 predicted proteins | sample GEODES117metaG_FD_111486 | JGI IMG/M metagenome (GOLD analysis project Ga0164292, IMG submission 111486) | Eutrophic lake water microbial communities from Lake Mendota, Wisconsin, USA - GEODES117 metaG | ecosystem: Environmental > Aquatic > Freshwater > Lake | place: USA: Lake Mendota...
GTTTATTACATAGATTTAATACTTTCAGCAACAATATAAATTGAATTTTCTGTGCAACAAATACAGTCGCCTTTATTATTATATTTTTGAACAATTGGACTTGTATATTCCTCTTTATCTTTTAATATTACTCTTTCATTTGTTTTTTTATCCGTATAAATTACAACTTTGTTATTAAGGGAATCAAGCCAATATGTTAAATGAATAGGTTTACCCTCTTTAAGAGCTAATTTTGTAGCATATAACATAGTGCTATCTTCTGGTAAACGAGCACCTGCCGATTGTTGTGCGGGTTGACTTAACTGTCTAGATTGATTTGTTGGTTGTGTCATATTTATATATATTATATATTCATAATCTTTTCTTTAAATTATTTTTTATTATATAAACTAATATAAAATTTAATATTAATAATACAATAAATAATATTAAATTTATAAAATAAAAAATTAGATAAGCTAGGAGACACCAAGGATTGAACTTGGGACCTGACGATCTGCAGTCGCCTGCTCTACCACTGAGCTATGTCTCCTCAATATATATTATATATATATATTATTTATTTTTTTAAATATTAATATTGATCCAATTAATTACTTCATTTTTATATATTTCTGGAATTTGATTAAAATCAATAAGCACTCTATTTAGTTTATATCGTTTATTTGCTTCAATATCCTGTTTCAAAGCAACTTCAAGTAACTCTGGATTTAATAGATATTTTTCAAGTGTTTTTATTCCACATTTGATGAAAACTTTAGGTATATTATCACTTGGATCTCCTAATATGATTTTTTTCATTAAATCTCCATTTGGAGTGCCTATACTCCGCAATGCGAGGTCTTCCTCTTTTAAATTTAATAATTTAAGGTTTGGATTAACGCAAAGCTGTAAATAATCGTTGTCGTTTGTAATAATTAATATAGGTCTATTTTTAATAGTCATTGTTATTATTGCGGCAATATCGTCAGCTTCAATATATTCAAATCTAGTAACCTTGGCACCTTTTGATGTGTATTCTGGTAATAAATTATCATATGTCCATTTAAAAATAGTTTTACCATTGAATTTGCTGTAATCACGGTTTGTCTTATATTCTGGAAATATCATTTTACGCCATACATCTGCTCCAGAACAATCTCTGGCAAATATCACATTATTTATAGTGATATTATTAGTCTTCATTATTTTTTGAATTGTTTTAAAGAAGGTTTTTCGATATGTGTCCATAAATTCAGGTATAGTCGTAATATCGTCTGTTTTATCAAGTTCTATTTCTGGTTTTGCTCGTGTAATCCATGATTTAACCGCATGAAACCTGAAAAATATTAGATAGCTTGTATCTATAATTAATAATGTATTGGCCATATAAAATTATAATTATATATATTTCTTATAATATGTTAATCAATTTTAAATTTTAAATCTTCAAGGGTGTAAACGACTATTGGTTAAAATATAAATTATGTAGATGTTGATTAGTTATATTGTTAATGATTATATATAGTGATAATTAGGGCTATAATAACAATATATATAAAAAATATATTGATATTGGCTTAAAGAAAAATATATATAAATATCTATGAAGTTATTTAGATGTCAAATTTAAAATCATACGATAGTAATATTTTAAGTAATTTTTATATGAGTTATGTTAATTTTTATCATTTTTTAATAATAATGTTTTATTTAATCACAGGTTGTTCTTTAATTGCGTATGCGTATTATAAAATAGATCTTGCACTAAAAAAGAGTAATAAAAAAAATGTATATATAGTAAGGAGACTTCCTTTTTTAAAATTAGATGATAATATTCGGGACATTATAAAATCGTCGAGTGGTCGAAATTATAGAATTTTATCAACATATGACTTAATAGAGAAAAACGGTGAATTTGATGTTAGAAATCTAGCTAAATATAGTTCAATTGTTTTAAAAAGTTATATTAAGACATTATCAAAGGGAGATCATGATATATATATATTAAATCGCAATCAATATAAATGGGAATATATACCCTATGTATTGCTTGCTAAAAAATTTAATTATGAACCAATTATTTTAGAATTTGTATCACCTGATATGATGAAATCGTTAAATGATACTAAAAATAATGAATTAGAGTATAAAAAATCATTAGAACAAATTAAAAAATATGAAATAGATAATAAATTATGCACAAAAAGAATAAGTGTATAAATATATAAAACTATATATTAAAAAGATAATTATATAATACGATGAATAATTCTAATTATCTTTTTGAGGCAAGAACAGTTAAATCAGCACCTATTAAAACATGTATAGATGCGTTAAAGGAATTAATTACGGAAGGTAATATGATTTTTGATGAAAATGGTTGTCGATTATTAGAAATGGACACTAGTCATGTAGTGCTTGTTCATTTAAAATTAGAAGCATGTGATTTTGAAAAATATTATTGTACACCAGGTAAGCGTTATGTTTGTGGAATTAATATGTTAAATTTTAATAAAATTATTAAAACAATTGGTAATGATGATATTATATCATTTTATCAGGACGCAGATGAGACAAATGAATTAGGTATTTTAATTGAAAATGCAGCCGATCATAGAGTAAAAAGAGTAGGATTTAAACTACTAGACTTAAATGAGAGTTCGCTAAATATTCCACCAACTACATTTTCAAATGTTATTAATATTCCAAGTAATATGTTTCAAAAAATATGTCGTGATTTTTCAGCATTAAGTGAAAAATTAGAAATTAAAAGTGTAGGTAATAAATTGATATTTAGTTGTGATGGAACTATTGGTAAAGTAGAAGAAGTTATAAGTGAAAACAGTTCAAGTCTATCTTTTAAAAATGATTCCAGTGATGAAATTATACAAGGTGTTTTTGCTATTAAATATTTGGTTACATTCACCAAATGTTCTAATTTGTGTAATACAGTAGAATTGTTAATTAAAAATAACTATCCATTAATTTTAAATTATAAAGTAGCCAGTTTGGGTGAAATGCTTTTATGCTTAGCTCCCAAAGAAAATGATATATAAAAAACATAATTATAAAAATTAAATATATTATATTAGGTAACATAATATATTTTATTGATAGTTAAATATTAGTATTATTTTTTTTTATTTAAAATTTGTAGTGTAAAATCTCTAACATCATCATAAATTTTAGGTGAGTGTAGTTCAAGATAATCACGAACTATATATTTATTAGTTTGATAATAACCTTTTGTTGTTATTAAATTATACATAATACCTGTGTATTTAGTTATACTATATGAATTTTTTAACATTTTTATTGTAATCCAAGAATCATTTTGAAATATGATGTTGGAAAATGCATACATGATATTATCAATATATATAACATCAATTTCATTAACATATTGCTGTATAACACCAACTACATCATTATTATCATTTAATTTATCACCAATTTTTACATAGGATATATCTATATATTTATTATTATCCATAAATATAGGAGTTTTACTATCAATAAGATTAAATCCCGTAGGTATTTCTGGTAAAGACATTGATAACTTATTATATATTAGACCACGCTGATAACGCATAACCGACTCATCACAAGATTCTAAATAATCAGAAAAATTATGTATATTTCCACATGTATCTATAACAGGAATTGTATTTTTCGCAGTAATTAGACATATAACATTTTTAATGTCGGTATTATATAAATATTTTGCACCAGGAGCTAAAGAAACTTCAATCCATTTATTATAGTCATTATTAAAAACTAAATGATTTCCACTAACAATTATTCCATTATAGTTATAATAATTATCTACACCAATCATATTTAAAATACCTATTACATTATTATTGTTATATAAAGTATCCCCAATTTTAAGTTTAGATATTTCAATAGATAGGTTATTATTATCTAATACTTTTGTGCTTGGTTCAAAACAAAAAAATTTTGAAAAGAAATCGACACCTGGAGCCCAAAATCGAGTAATTTCTCCAACTGGTCCATTCCATGTAGACTGTATTGTATATTGGCTTGCTTCTAATGCATAAACCATTAAACGAAAATTAGCAAATGTTCTTTTCATCAAATTATTCATTTTTAAAAATGTAAACATTGTAAGGTTCATTATACCTTCTATTTTTTTATATACCATAGCTGTTGCGTTTTCAACAAAATCACGCATTGGTTTTAATATTGTTCTAATAGAATTTAATTGTTCAAATAATTTACCTATAAGTAATTTTATAGTATCAATCATATAGGTGATAGGTTTAATCAATATCGCAAAATTGGATTTATATCCATTCCACATACATCCATTGAGATTTTCTATAGGGTCTTTATCAAAAAATGATGCGAAAGGCATTACCAATGGACTACATTTATAATTATCCCAATTATTAATGATGTTTTTTCGATTATAAACTAAGATAATATATAGGAGCAAAATAATAAATATTAATCCATATAAAAAAATATAAAATAATGATTCACTCATCCTTTATATTATATATAATATAAACTGATTTAACAAAAACTCGGCAATAAATATATATATATAAATAGTAGTATGAAAAATACTATAGATTTTGAAAAAAGTGTTATAATTCCTAACAATAATAACAGTGTATACGCAAATGGTATTTATGTAAGTGAAAATAATAATAAACTTGATAAATTACATACATTAGAAAATAAAATTTTTTTAGAACGTTTTATTGGCCAAAATAATAATAATTTAAATTTAACTGATGCGTATAATATTTTGCCTGATAAATTACAATTAGTAAACACATTTACAATTTCAATGTGGATATTTCCAATTATTAATGAGATACGGTTATATCCTATGTGCATTTTATCAAAGGATAATAATGATACACATGGAGAAACAAATTTACAAATATCAGTTGATAATAGATTATGTTATTTTTATCAATATGGTAACAAAGTGTGTATTATTAAATCAAAAAACAAAATTGTATCAAATACCTTTACATTTATAATAATTTCTAAAACAGCAGAATCGGTATCAATCTATATAAATGATAAACTTGATACAGTCTATCCAATTATAAATGTTCCTACCTTTACTATTACGCCATTAATAATTGGTACTGGAAAAAATACTGTTTTTTATAAGGGATTAATTGAAAATTTAACTATTTCGGACGAGCCTATTGCTGATATACAAAAATATTTAAATATATATTATAAATATCCGTCTATTTATATTTTTAAAATAGATGGAGGTAAACTTATATACTCCAACTACAATAGTTTTAATAATAATACAGGCATTAAACTAATTGAGCAATCAAAAAATATTGTAACAATCCTATCGCAACATTTAAATGGATTTACATATAACACCAAATACAATATTGTGCTTTTCTATATCAGTATTTTAAATAATATGGATGCTCCCGTTGGTGACACAAATATTGAAAATTATCAAAAAATTAATATATTACATGTAGGTGGTGATCAAGTTTTTGTTCAACAGAGCATAACATATCCTGAAATAGATAATGTAGTCGTAGAAGAACCTATTGAAGCACAGGGATTTATGCGTTCCAATAATGGAGTTATACAAATGTTTGATAATGGAAATGTTATCCAATATCATAGTAACATCGCAAAATATGAGTATATTGATATAAATGAATTAGAAGCATTACATATATTAAACGAATTCCCACAAATTATTGGATATATTGAAAGTGATAAATATATTTTTTATGTATCATATAATCAAATTACTCCACATAATGAATTTATAAATAGATTTCGATTAAAAATGTTATCATATAATTTTGGTAGTATTAATTCTAATATAAACTTCATAAATAATCGTTCAGTAAATATAATTGGATCAAAAAGTGATAAATCTATAATAAATAAAAAATCAAAATTTGATAGTAAATTTGATGAAAAGTTTAAAAAAATAGAAATAATAGAAAAATTACCAAACACTAATAATGATGAAATACTAAATTTACTAAATAGCAATCTTTTTATATATAATACAAAAAAACGAAATATTACTAGTGCGTTAAATAAATGTCTAGATAAGAAAATTGATGTAATACCTGAATTAATTAATAGATATAATATTGATTTTGAGTTTAATACAACTGTAGATTTAATTGATAATTTATTAAATAGGCAAATTGATTTAGATAATCAAGTAATATTTAATTACAATAAACCTATATCACCAAATATGTATAATTTTTCAATAGTATCTAATTCATACATCAATGTAAAAATCAATGGTAAAGAATATGTTATTAATTCACCAAAGCCTATACATATACTTTTTCATAATTCTAAAATTTTATTGGAACTTGAAATTTCCTTTTATTATGAGAATATTTCACAAATTGCTAGATTTATGATATCAGAACCATAAAATAAAATAATATGTTTTATACATAATAATGTAATGTATAAAACATTTTTTAACTAATATTACATATTACAAAGGTCTTATAAGAGGCGCTGTTTTAAAATTTTGATTTATATTTATATTTACGCAGTTTTCATTAAAACAATTATTCAATAATTTAAAATCGGGTTGTTTAGGAAAAGGTAATTGATTTAGTTTAGTTAATGTTGTTTGGTGAAAAATAGGAGGTGCGGTAAAAGAGTTGGAAGACATTCAAATTGTTATATAATAGTATATAATTTTATTTTAAAGTATTATTTTTTATATTTATTTTTTGGGAAAAATATTTCTACAATAATATCTAAAAAAATTATATTAATAATATCAATAAGAATAAAATATATATTTAAGTAAGCTAAATATAAATCATTCTGCATATATCTTTTTAATATTACTCTAATATTTTGGAAATGTAATATTAGAATTATTACACTATAAATCAATAGATATACAAATTGACGATTAGTTAATATATCAAAATATTTTATTAATAGTAATGCTGAAAAATATAGAGGACATAGAATAATATATAATTTATTTATTATAAAGTTATCTTTTTTATTATTTATTGTATAAATAACTATTGATAACAATATAATATTTGTTAATATTTCAAATGATATTATAAATAAATGACTATACATTCTATTGGATAATGAAATAAAAGTGTTTGAAGAAGTAAAAGAAAATATTGTATTTGAAATTTTATTTTTAGGATACATATAGTAATTTAATACTATAATTATAAAACTAAATATAGCTATTATCATATTTGATAATAAAAACCAACCATTATTAAATAAATTGTATATTACATCATTTTTGTAAGTTAAATAGTGAATACCTAAATTGTAAAGCGACACAAAATAATAATATATGTAAATTTTAAATATAAATAAATTTTTTATAGATGTATCAAATATATCTGTAAATTGTTTAATATGGGGTTTATCTAAAAAAACCATCTATTATTATTTTGTATTACAATTGTTTTTTTTTAAATTGTTTTATCTATATTTTTTTGATTAGAATTTTCTTCTCTATAGTCTGTAGAATTAAAGTCAAATACTTTTTCAATATCATTCACATAAATGCCTTTATAAATAATATCTTCATTATCATCATAAGTTACACCCATACCAAATCGTTTTCCATTCCACCAATCACCATCATACCATACATTTCCAGTATCAGAAAAATAGACACCTTTGCCATCATATTTATTTTTTTTCCAATAACCTTGATATTTAATAACACCATTTTTGTAGTATTCTATACCAAAACCATTTTTACAATCATCAACAAAATACCCACTATATATTTTTTGATTTTTACTATTGTAAATAGTGCCGTTACCATTCATTTTACCATTTATAAATTTACCCTGATAATATAAATAACCATTATTATATAGTTTACTATAATCTGCGAATAATCCATTTTTAAATTTTCCATTATATAGTAACACATCCTTAATGTATATACTAAATATATTATTTTCGCAAACTATTTTTGAGTAGTCATCCGTTATTTCATAATAATAGCATTTATCAAAATCGTTGTTTTCATCGTAATCAATAAAGTTACTACTGTTTGTTTTATTTGTATGATTACTATTTGTGATAAGTCTAAAAGAGCAATTTTGATATATATCATTTGTAATATTCCTGTCTAAAAGTGTAATAAATTTACCGTTACAATCTACTATTTTATATTGATAATTTGTAAAATTAGATGGTAATTCGATAACAAACACATGATATCCTAATAAATTTTTTATAGTTATTGATTTTTCAATCTGCCAATTATCAAAAGACCCTTTTAATTTAGTATTATCACAAAATGTATTTGGTATAAATATATAAAACCATATAACATTTTCAGTCATTTATTATAAGTATATATTACTCATATATATTATATTATATAATTATGAGTGAGTTAAGCGAGTTAATTTATGACGAGTTATTGTCTTATCATGACTATTTAGATAATGACTATATTTCAAATTTAGATTTATTACATCGCAATAGTAATAATATAATAAATTACACACACCATCGTGATAGGTTAATACTAGATAGATATAACCTTAATATTAATCTAAAAATTACACATTTTCCTATATTAGAAAAATGGGATAATAAATCTAATCAAAATTGTAATTCAAGTCAAAATTGTAATTTAAGTCAAAATTGTAATTTAAGTCAAAATTGTATAATCTGCCTTGAAAATATAAACAACGGCGATGATGTATATAATTTAAAATGTGGAACCAATACACAATTGCATATATATCATAAAATATGTTTTGAAAAATGGAATAAACAGAGTTGTCCTTATTGTAGAACAGAATTATAGTAATCCAATATATTTTTTTTATTTTATAATAATAAAATTATATAATAAAAAATTAATTATAAAGAGTTTGCCATTGTGTATTATCTATTTTTTTATCATTGTCTAATCTATTTTTTTTAAATATATCAATACCCATTTCAATATCTTTTTTATTTAATTTCCTTTTTTCTCTTCCTATTGTGCTTATTATATTTTTACTATGAGAAACTTTACATTTTGCGAATAATACTTCCATATCTCCTCCTGAAAACTTAAAATATTCGCGATTTTTGTTAATAAATGATTCATCAATTGCGTCCTCTTCTAAGCTCCATTTGTTTTGCTCTACTTTTTTTTTAAATATATCAACTAAATCTTGGTCGCTATATTTATCCATAGTAAAATGGATAGGAAATCTTCTTTCTAAACCATCATTGTAACTAAAAAAACTATTTTTTAAATCTTCTTTATATCCCGCAATCATACAAATAAAATAATCATCATCTTCATCTCTCATTTCTGTTAAATTTTGATTTAATATGTCTATACATTCCTTTGAATATACATCTTTGCTGTCTTTACCTTCACTATTACCCAATGAATATGCTTCATCAATAAATAATACGCCACCTCTAACTTCATCAATTACGGTTTGTGTTTTTAATGCGGTTTGACCTAGAAATCCAGCTATTAAATCGCAACGTTTTACTTTTCTAAAAACATCATTTTTAAGAACACCCATTTTTAAATATATTTTAGATATAATTTGTGCAAATTCAGTTTTACCTGTTCCAGGTTCTCCATCAATAATGGTATGTAGTAGGTCATCATTTTTAATATTTAGGTCTTGACTATAATATAAAATAAGTTCAACTATTTGTTTTTTTAAACCTGCTTGACCAATCATATTATCTAATTCAGTTAATGGCTCAATCAGATTTGATATCATTTCTAAATTAATATTGTAAATTATATCTTTTGGATATTGTTTTCCATATTTCATACCTAATTCAATCAGATCTTTTACCGTTTCAATATTCAATACAAGATCCATCTTTTTTTTTGGAGTTGGGTTAGGTTTTGGAACATTTTGATTTGTATTATTATTAATGTAATAATTATATGCGTTTTGGTCATAGTGAACTCTATCATAAACGGGAATATGATAAACCCTCTTACCCATTGTTCCTCCAGGATATTCATATTCTTTTATATATGGCTTTCCGCTAATATATACGATTGGTTTATTACTTCCGTTATAATACCTAGACATCTTTAATATATAAATTACAAAGATAAAAATAATTATATTCACTACAAATGAGACTTTATTTAAAATAATTCGTAAATATCAAAAAGATAAATTGATAATTATATATAGTTAATATAAAAATATAACTATATAAGATTATGTAATAAGGTCATTATTTCACTACTCTATAACTAATGTATTCACCACTTGTAATACTTTTTCTAATTATTTTACAGACATCACCACTAGATAAATTTAGATATCGTGCAATAGGGTCATCCCTATTCATAACAGGGAATGATGATTTCGATACCATATAATGTTTATCCATAATTGTTTTTATTTCATCTTCAGTCATCTTAATATGCTTTGGAACTAGTATGTGTTTTGTAATATTAAATACTACATTGTTTAACCAAAATATTTCAACAAAACGATATTCTTTTTCTTTTATAATCTTTAGAATTGTGCTATTTGGTTTTGGTTTAATAACTAATATTAATTTATCAGTTTCTTTTTCAAGATATTCGGTTTTTAAACCTTCTATAATATCTTTTATTTGATTAGGTTTTATTTTACTGTTAATTAAAAACTTAATAAATATGCGTTGACCCTGGTGATTAATAAATATATCTATATTTCTGGAATAATATTCTATACGAAATTGTTCTATTTTTTCGATATTTAATGACGCTGGATAATCAATACCTCTATCAGTCATCATTTCTAAAATAGTAATTCTGGCTTTATACAATTTAGTTATTTCATCCATATTATCAATTGATACTTATATATATAAAATAATTCTTTAAATCAATTTTTTAAATATATAAGTTTACACATTTAATATTATATTATTAAAATTAGGTTTGTTTTATAAACGCTCAGATAATTCTGCTATTAATATATTTGCTCTATCTTCTTTCATTAATAATATTGTATTAACAGCATCAAGATATGTTTTAGCATCTTTTTTTGTTGTTTCAATTTGTTGTAGCATTTTGGCCACAAGATTAATTTCGTCATCTAACCAGAGATTTGAAAATATAGATATATTATTCTGCGTTTCATCATCATCTTGAACAGTATGAATAAGTGAATTATTTTTTAAACGCAATTCATCTTTATCATTTGATAAAACATTATTAATTATTGTTGTATATAAGTCCAAACTATGAATTACAACACTACTACTATTATTGTAAGAACCTTTTAATCGTTCCAATCCATTAATTGATAGCAAAAATATAGAACGAATAGATGGATTTGTTAGATCACACCTTTTAACTGCTTTAACTATGGGATTTAATAAATGATGTAATTCATATCTCTTATTTCCGTAAACCCATCTTAAAAATCCTTGTGTTACAGACGGTTCTTGAAAATAAATTTTATTATTATCAATTGCTAGTTTAGTTCCAACAGGTTTATACCCCAAAATCGCCAATTTAATCATTGTAGTTAAGGGGTCAAGTATTTGTCGCTGTTCACCTGGAAAATTTTTACGGTAAATGTTCAATCCTTCATATACGCTTTTTATTATATCTATACTGCCCAGCATTTTATATTAAAACTTATTATATATAATATAAACAATCTTTATATCTTAAATATATTTTTACATAAAAAATTGAAATAAAAATAAACTATATTAATATATATATAATTTTATAATATAATGATTATTCCCGTAAGATGTATGACTTGTGGTTCTATGATAGGTTCCAAATATCTTAGATATCAACAATATATCAATGAACTAAGCGGAACAACAATGAATAAACATAATTATATTACACAAGATGTAAGTGACCTGTTAAATCATACTGTTGAAAAATTAGCCTTAGACAATGTTGGATTAACTAGATACTGTTGTCGCCGTCACCTTCTAACACATACAGATACAATTGATTTACTATAAAAACTTTGATATAAATTCAGGATTATATTTTATATTGTATTTACTAAGTATAATTTCAAAAGCTCTTTTTTTGTCTATATTACAAATTTTTGATAAATAATAAATACTTATTAATAGTGATATTTTGTTACCGTCTTTACATATAATCGCACATCTCTGATTGTCGACATAATGCGATTTTAATAAAATTTCTATCGATTTTTTTATGAAATTATTTACGCTTTCTAAATTATAATAATTACTTTCGATATCTTCATTTAATTCAAAAGATTTATACCCATTTAAAATACGGTCAATTTTTAATTCTTTAATAAAATTGGTATTTTTAATATGATCAATATTTGAAATATAAAATCCTCTAAATAATTCACACATATTATATGTATAAATACTATATAAAAATTATTTCACCATATTTTTATATTATATTTTTATTAACGAAAATATCATTATAAAAATAATTTCACCATATTTTTATATTATATTTTTATTAACGAAAATATCATTATATAAATAAATTTACTTTAAATATTTGGTTATATTTCAATTTCATAGATATATTAAAATATATATTAATTTATTGCTGTAATGCCTTTAGTTCAGGATTTATAACTATCATAGCATCAGAAAATTTTTTTTTATCTTCATCACTTAGTGAATACATCCAATTAACTATTTCTTCTTTTGGGGCACAATGTTCACTATTTGATGTTTCTACACAAAATTGTTTAGAAGTTGTGCATTCAGGGCTATTAATATATCTATCATCATTGCAATTTTCGTTATTAAGCCTTTTGAAACAAAACTCATCTATAAGTTTACATGGATTACTGATATTTATATTTGAATTCTTAATCATATTATACATAACATTCATTGCTTCTAGTTGTTCATCCGTTAATTTTTTTTCTTTTGGTTCATCTTTTTTAGTTTTTTCACCATTTTCAAATTTATCTATATTTAACGGTCTATAAAATACATAGGTACAGTAGCCAAGTAAAATAACAACTAACAGTAAAATTAACAGTATTGATAAATCTTCCATTATATAACTTAACAATATATTTTTTTTTTGTTGCTAATTATTTAATAATATTATAAAATAATTATAATTATTGTAAAAAAAATTAATACATGTTTGTAATAGATTATATATGATAAAACTTATTGTTTCTATGATTTTTTATAAATTCATCTTCAGACATTTTAATAAATTCATAATCCTCTTCGTTTAAGTTTATTTCACTATATTCACTATCACTATCATCTATATAATTATCAATAGCTTCTACAATATTCATATCGTCTGTAATCATAAATTGTTTACAATTGTTATCAATTAGTTTTGTTTTTTTATTTGTAAAACTACATATATCATTTTCATTATTTTCTAATTTATCTATTTCATTTAGAACTTTAGACCAATCACGCCGTAGAGTCCAAATAGATGATTGTTGAGAATTTGGACTTTCATGTATAGGTTTATCATATGCTTGAATTTGTGATATCATATCATTTAAACCCTCCGTTTTATAATTAGATAGTATAAATAAATTATCTCCTTTATATTCCGCAAATGCACTGTTTGTAAACTGTTTTAATGATTGTATAACTTCAGTTACTAACGCATGATCCACTATTCTGTTTTTAAAACGATATTCCGCATATTTTTTTCGATTCATTTCAAATTCATTTTCTAGATGCTTTATCTCACTAACTAATTTAGATAGGCTCTCTTTACTGTAAGATGATAAGATAAATTTGCTACCATCCGATTTATATTCAATATATGCACCATTTTTTATACGACTTGTAATGTCTTTAATATGACAACCGTTTTTACCAATAATATAACTTACTGTCTCAGGTTTAACCGACAATTCATTAAATATTTTCTTTTCCATATTGTTCTTATATAGCATATTATTGTATATTTCTTTTAAATCAAAATTCAATTTTTTTTATATAATTCAGGTTTTTCTCATCATTTTGAATATTTTTAAAAATAAACATAGTTTGTATAATAGAAGTATTAATATATATTAAAAATTGATATGTTTATTAATTAAGACTAATATATAATAGTTAAACAACTACTATATATTATGGCTACAATTAGATTTTACAAAAGCTCTCCGTCTGAATGTGCGGATGAAGTCGACTATGTTAGAGCAATATATTGGAAAATGCATTGGGAACTTCCAAAATTTAATTATGTTATAGTCACGTATAATGAATGTCCAGAATATTGGGGAAATCAAAAATTAAGATATATTAAAATTTTTGATTTAGAACAAAAAAATGAAATTAATGATGGAAAAGTAAGATATGATGGTTGGATTATTAAAATTGATGGAGAGGATGCGGATTATAGAACTAACTATTCAAAAACCCCAATTAGTATTATTGACCCGAAATATAACGAGGAACATAACAGCATTTACAATTTTTACTATTTTGTGGATAAAACATATAGAGATATATGGGTTGAAGTTAGATATTTCGATTTAACTGATGATTAGATATAATTGAAATAAAATTGAAATAATATTGAAATAAAATTGAAATAAAATTGATAATCTCTTTTATTTTAAAAATAACAGCATTCAAAAATGACTTTTTTAAAAAGAGTTTTTAGAATTCCATTATTACCAACCAATTTCTTTGAAAATCAATATATTAGAAAATATTTAAAACATGGAAATACAAATTATACATTAGTAAAATATGACTTAGACTATATACATGGAGAAATTGTTAATAAGGGAAGTCTAATTGGAGATATCAATTTATGTAATAATTTTATTCCGCACTATACTTCTGAAACATATGGTAAATTACTATTAACTAGAAATTTAGGTGTAAAACAAAATGGACTTATATATTTTGGTCATCAAGATTATCAAATTGTATGCGGTATATCTAACAGACTTACTTATCGTGAATTAACAAATTTAACTCTTGGTTGGATAATATTAAATAATTAAAAATGTAAAATTATAAATAATAGTTATTAATTTCTACGATAAATTTTTGTTGTTTTTTTCTGGCAATTTTGTTGTGAGTTTATTTCACAATATTCAGGTTGATCATGGGCTGCGTTATTTGTTGGTTTGATAATTCAAATCGGCAAATAGGGCATGCCTTGTTTAAATTATCAGAATGATTTCTAGTAATAAAATGTGTAGCAACACAATTATAGTGAAATAAATGCGGTGACTGTGGCTGAAATTCTGGATGGAGTTGCACAATATTTCCAGCGTCATTCATATTTGCGTCATTTTCATTTGGTTCACATAATTTTCCATAACAAATTGGACAATCTTCCTCTCGCTTCTCCAATGGAATTTCATCTATAGTTCTTAAAATAGTATATTGATCTCCTGGTGGTTTTCCACCAAATGACTTGGTGCTCTTAATTTTTCTTGATTTTCTTGATCTTATTGTATGTTTAAAATTTTTTTATTATTTTTAATTGAAATAAATACCATCTATATATATTTAGAGAATAATTATTCATTTGAAATTAATAAATTTATAAGTTCTGTAAATTCTGTATAATTACTATCATTTATTTGTTGATTTTTATATTGTTCCCAATAAGACATACGATCCCAATCGTTAGAACCACCATCCATTTGAATAAATAATTTACCATTATTAATATTCATTCGAAGTGCTTGGTAATATCCTAATCCCATGTATTTGTGACCTAAGGTGCACCAATTAATAGCTGGTTCTTCCGATATAAGTATATTTAAATCATATATAACTTGATTTATTGAAAATAATGTCCAATTTCCTATTGAACATGCTTTAGTATCTGAATTAATAGTTAAATATAGCATAATAAAATAGGGATTAAACACTTTATTTTTATTAATTTTATTTAATGTATTATGTATTTTATCGTAAATCATATTATATTCAGAATTATTATTTACATGAGAATTATCAATTGTATCTGTTTTTGGAATTAAAAAAAAAGGATTATCTAATTGTGAAAATATATAATTATCGTCTGTTACTCTAAAATATTGTATATGTTTTTGAAAAATATCTATCATTTTATTAATTTCAATAGGTAATTCTTCTAATAAAAAATTATTACCATAATATGGTTTTAGTAAAATAGACAATTTATCAATATTAAAATTACATGTATTCATATGAAATATATGTTATATATGGCTAACGTAATTAGTTTTTAAACTGTATTTTTTTAATTTGTAAAATGTAAAATTATAATAAATATCGGTATATTAGTTATAATGATATCTAAGAATAATAAAAGTAATCAAAATTTTATAAGTTTTATCTTAATTATTATTGTTATTGTTTTTTTTGATGTAGTTGGTATGCATTGCCTTAAATATCACAATGACTATAATAATATTAATTATTTTTACGCATCATGTTTTATTTATGGTGTTATCATATCATTTTTAATATTAAAATCACTAAATTTTACTAATATTACAGTAATTAATTTTTCATGGTTTTGTATAGGCACCTTAATAAATATTATAATCGGTTTATATATTTACGAAGAAAAACTAAATTACATGAAATTATTAGGTATTGTAATAGCCTTTATTGGGGCAATCATTATATTTTATTCTGATTAATTTATATATATTTGCTTAAATTATTAAATACAAATATATATATAATGAATTTAAAAAGGTCTAATAAAAAAAAATCAGTTAAAAAGCATCATTCACGAAAAGGAAAAAAAAATGTAATAAAATTAGGAAGTGGATTTCCAGGATGTGAACAACAATATAAAATGCAATTTATTAGAGAGGTTGCTGCTGGAAACTTTCGTATGGTATCATACCATTTAGCAAATTGTCCACAACTTATTAATATTGAAAATGATTTTGATATAGATACACGATTTGGATGTGCTACAATGATGACCCCATTATATTGGGCTGTTTCAAGAAATATGACTTTGCTTCCATTTAGAAATCAGTATTTTCCACCAACTCAACCTGTAAAAGACGCTTATTATCAAATAGCTGAATTATTAATAGCTAAAGGTGCGAATGTTAATGCCACTACATCAGAATGGTTTAGAGGTTGGGCTCCTATCCACTGGGCAGCTGAATATGGCAATGTTGATATGATTAATTTATTAAAAAATAATGGTGCAAATGTTAATTTAACATATGAACAACCTGATAAGAGCATCACAACTTTAAGAGATATCGCAGAAACACGCATTATTCCAAATAAAAATAGAACTATCTATTACAATCAACTATTAGATAGTATAGCTTCACCTCAACCTACAACACAATTACCTCAATATTTACCAGAATATATGGGTAACTAACTATTTATATAATTTGTTAAATATTGGTGATTACAGACTATTTAAGCTTTTATATATTATTTATTTATAATTTTGATAATTTTAAATAAATAACTAAACTATAAACATTGAATATAACTTTAATATTTCACATGGATATTTTCCATCTGGTAGATAAGAATGACCGCATATTAGATTTTGATTATCACCTATATTTATAGACATACCATTACTTTTATAAGTATAAAAATTATTATCTAGTTTTTCATAATCATTATTATTATCAGATAAAAAATCTATAAACTTAAAAGGTCTTTGTTCTCTTCCATTTATTTGTTTTGCTATATAAATTCCTTGCGCATACGCAAGTTGAGCTGTTTTAGGGAGATTTATACTAGTACAATCGCCTCCTAAATAAACATCTGTATTTAAACAATCCCTAAATCTATTATCTATTTTTACTCCCGATACTAAACTATTTACTCTATTACCAACACACATTACTGTTTTGTCGAAATTATAATTATTTAAATTATAAAATTCATTAAAAATAGTTTTAATGTTTTTATTGTCCATTATAGAAAATAAAATTTCTCTATTTACATTAGATAAATAATTTAAAGTATTCTCTTTTTTTAATGTATCTATTAGAGTAATATTGTTATTTTTAGATAATATTGTAGCCAACTCTATACCCGTAAGCCCCATGCCGATTATTCCAATATTTTTACTATTGATATTTATCAGCTGTTTAATTGTATCTTGCCAATCTTTTAGAGTTTTTTGAGAGCCAAGACCAATTACTAAATGGTCAAACTTTAAATTAATTTCATAGTTAATATCAGTTTGATTTTCGTTTATTATAATAGTATTATTAAAGTAACGCATATTTGTTATTTCTGTTTGTATTATATTATCAGGTTTTTTTCTAATTATATCACGAATATGTAATGGATTTACATTCCATTTATTTTTATTTAATTGATATATCATATCTTGAGGATTAATAAATTTATCTTTATACACTTGAGTTATTGTAAATCGGCTTTTATCTATAGTGTCTAAAAATCCTCTTGATAAAAATCCATCACCAAGCAATACAACATGTTTTTTTAATTTATTACTTTGGTTATTCTTTTTTTCATAGTTCATTAATTGGTGAGCCACGGCACTTGAAGTAGTAAACGCTAGAAAAAATTTCAGCATTTTATATAAGTAATAGTTTTATTATTTTTAAATATAATTTTCTATTAGATAGAATTTTGTAATAAAAATAGATTTTTATCATAGAATATAATTTAAAAATCTATTTTAAAGTTTTATATGTTTACTTTTCTTTGATTTTCTATTTGTTTTAATATAATAATTTCCAGCATCCTGTATTTTTTTTGTAAATAGCATAACATCAGGTCGTTGAATACCTTCATATCTAACAAAATTTTGACTTACGACAAAATTAACTAACTTTTGTCTATGGAATAACATTAGCTTACTATCGGTAACTTCTCTTTCCCAATCCGATGGATATCTAATCAACCCAATCATACCTGACGGTTTTAATAGATTATATAAAATACTAAAATCCATACTAAGAAATGGACATGTTTGAAGTAATATTAAATCAAATGAATTTCCATGTTGTAAAATAAAATCTTTAGAACATTGTGTAATACTATCTAAATGGCAGTCTATATCAACAGTTCCAGGAGCAGAAGGAACAGACATATATATAATTGTGGTATCTTCACCAAGTAGATCATTAACTAATTGATTAATTCTAGGAATAATTACATCTTCTATTTTATAAACTTCTTTAGTAGGTGTGATATTTTCACCTGTTTTTCTTTGACATAATACTAAAATTTTTTTGTGTTCTCCTCCTTTATATAACTTATTTAATCTATTTTTTTTTGATAAACGATTAGGCATATATATACTAGTATAATAAATTAATAATATAAATATGTATTGTATAAAAATAATGGTATATTAACCCTTACATCGTTGGGTATATTTTGTATTCTAACATAATAACATAATATTATATTATTCGTCAAGCAACAAATGATATAATATTTATAAATCGTAAGAATTTAATAAATTATAGGATGACTCCAGGAGTCTTCAAAACGCTGTAAGTGTTAACAATCTTTGCCAAAATTTCTATTTTTAAGATGAGCACGATAAGTAATATCATTTGTATCAATATATGATAATCTTTTATTGAGTAAATGACTTGAACAAATATTACTATTGTTATTCCATATTTTTATTATCGCATTATATTTTTTGGGTACTACACTAATACCCGTGATAGTATCATTATATAAAGTAAATAATTCATTTGTAATCATATGTGTAAATATGTCCCAAAAATAATTATCTGTATTTTCTTTGGCTACTTTTATAAAAAAGCATCCACCAGCTTTATTACGTTCGTCTTCCCAAACAGGTTTTATATCATCTCGCATAATAAAATAAAATCCATTTAAGAATTGAGGCAAATAGATAAAGCTATTTGTAAAACCGAAAAAATCATAAACAGTAGAGAATTCATATATAGGTATGTAGCTGTTTTCTTCCCAATTTACTTCGTCTTGTTTATGATACCATATTTTCCAAGTATTTTTAAGTTTTATATCTATTTGCGTAAATTCAGTCATAAACCTTATAATCTCCATAATAATATATATTTATCTATGTTTTATATTATTTTATATATATCATTGTGTCTATTAATTTCATATTTAATATATAAAAAAACAAGTGGGTTAATTGAAAATTTTATAAATTACCGTATTGTTCTTACAAATGAATCATTACATCCTGTTCAATTTATATTAGATACAGAAACTACCTTTATAGATGATAATTTTGCCAAGTGTATTAGATCATTTTATCCAATTAGAATAAAAAAAGCAAAAAATATCATAGAATATATTAATTCAAATAATAATACTATGGGAATATGTTATAAAAGTCAGGTTAATAGACTTTATATGGATGATGAGATTAATAATGTAGAATTACTTCATGATATATACTATGAATATCTATGCGTAATTGCTAACAAGGACTTTGGAATAATGAAATTTAGTGAAATATATAATGAAAAACCTATAATTTATGTTATTAATAGTCAAAAAAATCTATTAATTCCCTTAATCAAAATATTATTTCCAGATTTCACTATAGAAAGGATACCTTCTTTAATAGATTTAAAAGTTAATAATAATAAAAAGTATATAATATTTTTTGTTTGTCCAGAATTGTCTAACATATTAGATGAGTATTCTATGAAAAATAAGTTTATGATTTTAGATTTGCCTAGAGAAAACGACGTATATAAGTATATAAATTTTCAATATCCAGACATAAAATTAGATAAAATGAATATCAGTAAAATAAAAACAATAAATGTAAATAATGTTGTTAATACATTTCAATTATCAAAATGTATAATAATAAATAAAAATACAAATATAAATAATTTTGTAGAATCAATATTTGAAAGATTTGAGTATATACGTTTATTTAATTCATCAAATCATTATCGTATTCCTATGCAGTCGTTTATTCCAGAAATGATATTAAAATTAAATATTATTCCATTACATAATAATTTAAAAAATTATTTTAGAGAGCTTGGTATAATAACCGAAAATCATAATCCCATATGTAAAAATACAATTTACACTTTAAAATGCGATGCGAGTAAACTTGAAGAAAATAGTTTTCGTTTATTGGGTTTTAATTAAAAAAAAAAAATATTTAAATAATTTATAAAAGTAAAATAGACATGAAGAATCAATCATATGATGAATGGTGTGATATTAATAGTCCTATATCAATTAAGGAAAGTTTAACATTAAATAATGAATTATTGATGAATATTTTAAAAATTGTAAATAATTTAGAAGAGACCGTTAAAAATAATTCAATGAAAATTGATGACTTAAGTAAAAAATTAGATATAAATTTAATAACTATTGATAAAAATATGAAAAATATAGATAATGATATTGAGAATGAAATTAATACAATACATAATGATATGAATATTATTAAACAAGAAAATCAGGACACGCGCAAAACATTAATGGAAAATAGAGAAATATTTACACAAGTAATGAATAAATTTATTAATCTTGAAAATGATGAAATAAAACCTATATTAAATCAAATTAATAATAATCAAACAAAGATGTCTAATAATTCAATACTATTACCTTCTTTTCAAAAAACGGTTGAGCAAAACAGGTTATGGAGACTTTATAGCAATAATTTTAGGCAAAATACTTCAGTTAATACACAAAATATTGTTACTCAACTATCTTTATCAAATTATGAAAAACAATAAACATGTAATATTTTATTATATGTAAAGAATAAATATAATAAAATATAGTAATAATACATAATAAATAAATGATATTCTATAATAAATATTTAATAATTCATATTTCAAAAAAATTGAAAAGATTTAATAAAGATATAAAAATATAATAATCTTATATATAATAATATGTCTTCATACTATAAGGATCTTGATTACGGTTCTAATGATATAGATACTGTAGTTGGTATTCAATTTTCGGTATTATCCCCTGAAGAAATAGAACGTAGAAGTGCTGCAGAAATTGTAACACAGGAAACTTACGATGGTGATAATCCTAAAACAGGTGGATTATTTGACCGTCGTATGGGTCCTTTAGAACCCCGTCAATTATGTCTTAGTTGTAATCAAAAAAGTAGTGCTTGTCCAGGTCATCCTGGACATATTCGTCTATCTACTCCTGTTTTCCATATTCAATTTATGAACACTATAATGAAAACACTACAAATAGTATGTTATAGGTGTGCTATGTCTTTAATTAATCTAGATGAACCTCATATTAAGAGAAATATTTTGAAACGTTCTCCACAACAGAGGTTTGCGTATGTATATGCTCAATCGTCTAAAATTAAGAGATGTGGTGAAAAAAATCCTTGTGGATGTGGGGCGGTTCAACCATCTACAATTAAAAAAGATAATAATGGAATAGGTCGTATTATTTTAGAGTGGAAATTTAAAGGTGCTTCAGATGGATTAGACCAAAAAAAACGTTTAACATGGGGTGCTGATAATGTGTTGCGTATTTTCAAGCAAATAACCATTGAAAATGCTGAACTAATGGGTTTTAATAAACATTGGTGTAGGCCTGATTGGCTAATCTGCACTGTGTTACCCGTGCCCCCTCCTAGTGTTCGTCCAAGTGTTCGTAACGATACAAACACTCGTATGGAAGATGACCTTACTCATAAATTATGTGATATTATTAAAACAAATCGTTCGTTAAAACAGAAAATTGAGGCAAATGCTCCTAAAAATATTGTAGATGAATGGGTTCAACTTCTACAATATCATGTAAGCACATTAGTTGATAATAATTTACCAGGTGTTCCTCCTGCCGTTCAACGCAGTGGTCGTCCCTTGAAATCAATTAAAGATCGTTTAAAATCGAAGGAGGGTCGTGTTCGTGGAAATTTAATGGGCAAACGCGTTGATTATTCTGCTCGTAGTGTAATTAGTCCAGACCCTAATCTTGAAATTGACGAATTAGGTGTTCCAATTAAAATTGCTAAAAATCTAACATTTGCTGAAATAGTAACAAGATATAACAAAGATTATATGAGTATACTAATTAAAAATGGACCAGATAAATATCCTGGAGCAAAAAGTTATAAAAGAACCGTAGATAAGGAGGTTATTAGTCTTAAACATATTGACCGTGATACAATTGAATTAGAAGAGGGTGATATTATCAATCGTCATTTAATTAATGGTGATATCGTGTTATTTAATCGTCAACCATCTCTTCACAAAATGTCTATGATGGCCCATCGTGTTAGAGTTATGCCTTATAATACATTTCGTTTAAATCCAAATGTAACTACACCTTATAACGCAGATTTTGATGGTGATGAGATGAATATGCATGTTCCGCAATCAAAGCAGACTCAAATTGAGCTTAAAAGTTTAGCAAGTGTTACTACCCAGATTATTACACCCGCACAAAATCGCCCTATTATTTCAATTGTTCAAGATACACTTGTGGGAGCATATCGTTTTACAAAATATGATAATTATATTACGCGTTCACAATTAATGGACCTTCTTACTTGGAATAAAAGTTTTGATGGAGTTATTCCCCAACCAGATATTCGTGCGAATACTCCTGATGACCAATTACCAAAAAGTTTTCCTAAACATAAATACGACACAAACCAAGATCTTTGGAGTGGTCGAACTGTCTTATCTACTATACTTCCACCTATTAATTTAATAAAGAAAAATGATAGTTATTCTGATAAAGACCCTAACAATTATCAAAATTGTGTAAAAATAGTTCAAGGTTGTGTGGTTGATGGTGTATTTGATAAAGGATTACTTGGAGGTAAAGAACAGGGTGTTATTCACTTAATCTATAATGAATATGGTCCTAAAAAGGCAAAAGAATTTTTAGATAATATTACATCCGTTATAACTAACTGGCTGTTAATGAGTGGATTTAGTGTTGGTGTAAGCGATTTAGTAATTAATGATGACGCACAAACAGCTATTAAAGAAATTATTGATAAAAAGAAAGCTGCGGTGTCGTCTATCGTTCAAAGTATTCACGATGGAACTTTTCAGAACGATTCTGGTAAATCTAATGCGAATGAATTTGAGATAAAGGTTAATGGTGCTCTAAATGAAGCTATTCAAGATACTGGTAAAGTAGTTGCACAACATCAATTAAAAACAAATCGTATGGTTAATATGGTTGAGTCTGGTTCTAAAGGAACTAAGGTAAATATCGCTCAAATTACAGCTTGTGTTGGACAACAAAATGTTGATGGTAAACGATGTCCCAATGGTTTTAGTAATAGAACGCTTCCTCATTTTAACAAATATGATGATGGACCATTGGCTAGAGGATTTGTTGAGAATAGTTTTCTTGGTGGTTTAAATCCACAAGAATTCTTCTTTCATGCTATGGGTGGTCGTGAAGGTATTATTGATACAGCAATTAAAACTTCCGCATCAGGATATATTCAGCGTAAACTTGTAAAGGCTATGGAAGATGTTAAAGTTTGCCAAGACCAGACAGTTCGTAATAATAGTGGTTCTATAATACAATTTCTATATGGTGAAGATGGAATGAACCCAGAAAAGATTGAAAAACAAAAAATAATATCTATTATGATGAATATCTCTGAATTAGAAAAAAACTTTCTAATTTCACCAACTGAAACTTGGATAAAATTTCTTGTGCCAACCTTAGCCAACAAATATCAAACCATGTCTAGCGATGATCGTAGAACTTTTTATAGTTTAATGAATAGACATTACGAAAATATTCTAGCTGACCGTAGATATATGATTGAAGACGTGTTTAAATTTTCAATGAATGACGATATATATTATCCAGTTAATATACGAAGATTAATTACTAATGCTCAAAATATATATAAATCCATTGAAAGTGAAAACTTTTTATCAGATATAGACCCAGTTTATGCCATAGAACGTGTCGAAGCATTAACATCTAAATTAATTGTAAAAGAAGCAAATCCAGCAAATAAACTATTTTCACTATTGATAAGGTCTACACTTGCTCCTAAATATCTTATTACCCAGACAAGACTTAACAAAGAAGGATTTGAGTATATATTAAATCAAATTGAGTATCGTTTTATTGAATCTTTTGCTATACCAGGAAATCTTGTAGGCACTATAGCAGCACAATCAATTGGTGAACCTTGCACACAAATGACCCTAAATACATTCCATTTTGCTGGTATCTCGGCAAAAAGCGCAGTGACACGTGGTTTACCTCGTCTTAATGAGATTATATCTGTTAGTAAAAATATTAAGTCTCCATCACTAACTGTATATTTAGAGCAACCATATGCTTTTGATAAAGAAAAGGCAAAAGCAGTCCTTAATACAATTGAAATTACGACTATTAAGGATATTTGTTCAAGTAGTAAAATATTCTATGACCCAACAAAAGATGGATCTCTAACGCAAATTGAAGAAGATAGGGATTTAATTGATATTTATGAGTTTTTTACATTGTCTAACAAGGATAGGTCTCCTTGGATACTTAGACTTGAATTTGATAAGAGTAAAATGTTTGATAAGGATATCCGTATGAATGATGTTTACTATGCTATACAATCAAAGTTTAATTCAGACAGCTTAAAAGATTTTAAAGACATAACATTTATTTATAGTGATGATAACGCATCGAAATTAATATTTAGATTTGAATTTAATTCACAAGATGACCCTTCAAATATAGACAGTGAAGACATGATTTTAACTATCAAAAATTTGGAAAAGACAGTTCTTACTGATATTGTTATCAAGGGTGTTCGCGGTATTAATTCTGTAGCTATGGAAAAAACAGAAGGTTATCTATATAAACTTGGTAATAACGCAAACGATTACACCCAAAAGACTACTTGGGTTTTATATACCGAAGGTAGTAATTTAATTGATATATTTAGTCATCCTAAAGTTGATTTTACAAGAACTGTTACTAATAATATTTATGAAATATATGAAACACTCGGTATTGAGGCTGCTCGTGAAGTAATCCTTAATGAAATTATTGAACTTATTAGTGGAGACGGCACATATGTTAACTATAGACATATCGCTTTATTAGCGGACACAATGACTAATAAAGGAACTATTATGTCTATTGATAGACATGGTATTAATAAATCCGACCGTGGACCTCTACCCAAGTGTTCATTTGAAGAGACAGTTGATATGTTAGCAAAAGCCGCAATATTTGGTGAATTAGATAAACTCAATGGAGTATCAAGTAATATTATGTTTGGACAAGAGGTTCCATGTGGAACAGGCATGATTGATGTACTATTTGATGAAGAAAAATACTTTAATGATATGATTACCATACAAGAAGTTCCTGAAGAAGTTGAAGCATCATATGATGTTGACCAAGAAAATATTGATTTATATTGCGCTCCTAATAATTTTGAATTCAGCACTGTAATTTAATTTAAATATTTGTTATTGATACATTATTTTCTTAATACATTATATAAAAAATAATGTATTATAAAAAATCTCAAAAAAAAAATAAAATGGCAATTAGGTTAAGTAAAATTAATAGAAAAAAAAATTTCATTGGTGGAAAACCTCCTAAAAATTCTAATTGTGCTAATTTAATAGAATTGCGAAGCTCCGTAATGAACCATATGGAAAATATAGAGTCATGTTTATCAAGGGTTGAAGCAAAATTACAACGTTGTCAAGGGGGGTGGGCATTTCACCCAGAAGATAAAGATAATATTATGTCGGCATGGATTGGTAATATTAACGAGTTAATATCAATACACAATAATATATCTACTACTCCAATGGCACCTCTTGCTTATGAAATTACTATAGGACCAACCATTTTTAGGCAAATTTTAGGTTCATTACAAAACAAATTATTAAAATTAACAACAGAATTAAACAAATTTTTAGAAGAAGTAGTTACTTTAATTGCGTCAGGCGCTATGGAATCCAACGATTTACAAAGCAGATATATACAAAAATTCAAATGTCCAAATATTGAAAAAGAGAACGAAGTTACACATAGTAATCCTAGTGTTGGAGCTGTTGCTCGAGAGCTAAATGCTCAAATTATAATA
>Ga0164292_10000670_pt1 | contig 26973 bp, 46 predicted proteins | sample GEODES117metaG_FD_111486 | JGI IMG/M metagenome (GOLD analysis project Ga0164292, IMG submission 111486) | Eutrophic lake water microbial communities from Lake Mendota, Wisconsin, USA - GEODES117 metaG | ecosystem: Environmental > Aquatic > Freshwater > Lake | place: USA: Lake Mendota...
ACCAACAAAGGCTCCGAATAAAATTAACAACATTTCTTTCCAATTTTCGGCAATTTCAATTTGAAACATAACCGCCATATTGATACCAAAAATAATAAAGAAAAACAAGAATAAAATAATCCCCGTAATCTTCCATCTATTGGATTGCATTTGTTGCAACATATAATAAAAACGATTTTTATCCTCCACTTTAACATAAGGAGTTTCCCCAAATAACATTCTTTTTAATCTACTCACCATTTTTTTTATTTTTTAATTATTTATTTATCTTTGTTAGGATTTGCACCATATTTTACTCCAAGTATTGTTCCCACAATACTGAAACTGTTTGTTAACAGGATACCAAACATATTACTCCAAGTGGATCCAATAATATCGGTATCCATTCCTATTGACATAGAATAAACATATATTCCAGTCGTAATACATCCAACACCTATGATTACATAGAGAGCAACTCTAACAATATTATTAATCAACTCAAATTGAGTTTTTTTCTGTATTAAATCTAAATTATTTTCCGCTTCGTTTTTAGCATTCTCCGCAGTTATTCTCGCTTGTTCTGACTTAACCATTTCTGTTTGAAGTTCATCAGTCAATCTCAAATTCTCCTGTTTCCATTCATTTAATTCTCTGTTTTGAACTTCAAATGTTAGTTTTGACTCCTCAACATTTTTTAATGTTTCTTGGAGTTCCTCCATCATTCTTTGATTTTCTTCATTGAGCGTGGTTAAATCTTTGTTCTGAATCTGAACCTGTTTAGTTATCTCCAAACGTTTACGTCTAGTTAACCCATCTTTTTCAATACAAGTTTTAAGATACTCTTTGAACTCCTCGTCGTCTTGAGCATCTATTAATTTAGTAATATTACCCTCAAGGCCAATGTTTTTGGTCTTAAAGGTCTCTATTAATAACTTCTTTGTATCTTTATCTAAAACTATCATTTATAAACTTTAAATGGCGCGGTTCTGTTTTTATATCCTTCGTAATCTTTTCTAAATTCTTCCAATCTTGGTTCAATATCGTCTGACTTGATAATCCAAAACTGAGCACCAGCCTGAACAGCTTTAGCCTGTTCTTCAGGTTCGTTACTTGAAGATATAATACCAATAACTACATTATTACCATATTCAAAATTAATCTTACGGATAAGTTCAATACCATCAAAGGATGAACCGATAATGTTTAAATCCACAAATACACATTCAGGTTTCCCATTAGGACTTTTTTGCCAATCGGCAAATAATTTAGCAGCTTCATCTGAACTGTTCAAACTTCTTAACGACAATGTAATGTCAAGTAATGAACAAGAGTCTTCAAAAACTAAATGAAAAAGGTCTTCATCATCAACTAATAATATTGAATCAATCATTTTTTTATCTTTATTTTATTTTTATTTTCATTTTGGTTCCACCTTCAATTTTTTCACAACTCAATTTAAAACCATGTTCTTCTAATATTGCAACACAAATATTTAATCCAAGACCCTTCTCGTCACCAGTAAAATCAGCCTTCTTTGAGTACTTTGTTAAACGTTTTTCAAATTGTTTTTGTGAAAACCCTTTACCATTGTCCTCTACTATTAAATATCCCTCTTCGTTATATATTCTAACTTTTTTAACTTCACTATCATTATATGATAAACCATTCTTAATTAAGTTCTCAACCGCATTACAGAATAAAGTCTCGTTAACCTCCATCTCATCTAACTCAGAAATTTCAACTTGATCACTATATGAATTTGGTGAAATATATTTCCAAATCAAATCTTTAGTGTTAACTACGGATTTATTTAATACAACATTTTGTTTAACAAGATTGGTAAATTCATACACGCTCTTGTATACTTTTTGTGTGTGACTTAATCCTTCCTTAACCATCTTTAGTGATCCTTCGATCTTTAATCGTTGTATATCTTCAGTGGTTAATCTTTTTTCTAATGAAGTGATACCTCTTGGTATGTATGTGTTAATACCTGAGTGCATATCGTGTCTGATGATTCTAGCAGCGTGTTCCAAGTAAGTATTCTTCTTAGCAATGTCCGTAAGTTGTTGTTCAATCTCAACATCCTGTACTTGTATTCTCTTTCTTTGAAGAACGATTGCTAATATTAAACCGAATATTGCTAACACAACTAAAGCACTATAAAGATATTTCTTTAAGGTTTCTCTTTCTTTTTCTAAATCAGTTTTCTCATGTATTAAGTTTCCATTTGCATCTGTTAAGTCACCAGTCTCCAAAGTCAAACCAATGATATTTTTTTCTTTACCTAACGAGATAATTGTATTTTCTTTGGATTTAATAAGTTCTTCATTTTTAGCCGCTTGAGCTAATAATGAATCTCGTTCAGCAGTAAGTTTAGTAATCTTATTATCAATTTGAATCAATACGTTTTTTAAATCTTCCTTAGGTAAATCATTATATGACTTTGGTAAATCGTCCAAGAACTTAACGTCCTCAGCAATACTCTCTAAATCCTCCTCAGAAAGTTTAGTTAAATCAACAGGTTCAGGTTCTGGTTCAGGTGCAATCCAAGTGGTAACAATTTCTTGTATATCCATAGCCTCAACTTGTAAAGTATCCAAATCATTATTCGTCCATGTGCTATTTATTCCATCAACTATAGTGTCAGAATAATTAACTTCTTGTGAATATGAACTTGATGTTACGAGGATAACTGAAAGTAATAATATTATCTTTTTCATTTCTCTAATATGTTTTTATTTTTCCAAATTCTTTGTTCATACAATCTAATCTCTTTTTCAAAATCCTTAAATTGAATACCTTTAAAATAATCAACTGCAGGATAGTATTCTTGATTATATTGTTTTTTTAATTCATTCCAATATTTATATTCCTTTTGAGTCATTCTAACCAATTGGATTGTTTCTCCATAATCAATACTAAACATATTATAATCGTCTAGATTTATGAAGTAGACAAAATTGTAAGGTGGGATTGTATATACCAAACTTGGTCCAGCCGCCATCTCAAATAAGACAAGATTAATTTCATCCGCCCATTTATAAGTTGTGTCAGCAATATATTGAATACTATCAACCGTACCATTAAGTTTAGTAACCACATTAATTAAACTGTCAATCTTTTTATTTTGTGACAATATTTTTTTATTCTGTTCTCTTATAATTTTTCTTTGAGTATCAATTACCTTATTAACATTTAAAGATTGTTTGATGGTTAAAATAACAACAGAGTCACCCTTATAGATTGTTTGGATTGGGTATTTTAATTGTCCCATACTAACAAGAGAAATCATTAAAAAAATTAAAGTTATTAGTGTTTTCATTTAAATTTAATTTTCATTTTAGTTCCAATTTTATTTTTCTCACAGGTAATTTTAAATCTGTGTTCTTCTAAAATAGCTACACATATGTTAAGACCCAAACCAGTCCCTAATTCTTTCTGACCCTCTTTTCTTGTGTAAGGTTTAGATAAATGATTAAAATCTTCTTGAGTAATACCTCTACCGTTATCTTGGATATAGATTGAATCTCCTTCAGAATATATCTTAACAAACTTTGTTTCAGAGTCGTTATACTTCAAACCATTTCTAATTAAGTTATCCACCGCAGTACAGAACAAGGGTTCATTCAATTCAATCGTAGGTAGGTTATCATCCAATATTACCTGACTGATATAAGCGGTCGAGGACAAATAGTCCTTGAGTATGTCCTTGATGTTACATTCGGCCTTATTCAACACTACATCTTTCTTAACAAGATTGGTAAACTCATACACACCTTTATAAACTTTTTGTGAATGTTTGAGTCCCTCCTTAATCATTTTAAGTGGAGCTTCAATTTTAAGATTAGTAATATCTTCTGGAGTTAATCTTCTTTCTAATGAGTTAATACCTCTTGGCATGTAAGTGTTAATACCTGAATGCATATCGTGTCTCAATATCTTAGCTGCGTGTTCTAAATAGGTATTTTTCTTCTCAATCTCTTTCTTCTGTTCATAAGATTGTGTAATGTCTGTAGCAATTTTCATAACACGATAAATCTTACCGTCAGTACCAATAATAGGATTGTAAGTTGCTTGTAAATAAACTAAAGAACCATCTTTTTTAACTCTAGTGATTTCACCTGAAAATAACTCACCCGCCCTTAATTTTCCCCAAAAAAGACAATAATCCTCACTTTTTTCATATTCATCCTCCACAAAAATTCTATGGTGTTTTCCAGTTACTTCATCCTGTTCAGAATATCCCATAGTTTCTAAAAACAAATTATTGGCGAAAATGATGTTACCATCTAAATCAAACTCAATAACTGCGTTAGATTTATTTATCGCATTCATCCTGTTACGAATTTCAACTTCCTTTCTTTTAAGTTCAGTAACATCTTGTCTAATAGATAAAAAACCGTCTAATCTCCCATCAGTTCCAAATCTTGCCCTGATGTATGTATCGACATAATATAAACTACCATCTTTAGCTTTATTAGTAACCACATCATTCCATATCTCACCATTTAATACCGTCTCATACATCTTCCCCCAATACCCATCAGGTTGTGTCCCCGAATTAACTATTGAGTGGTCTTTACCAATAACCTCTTCAAGTTTCCATCCTGAAACTTTTTCAAATTTTTTATTAACGTAGGTAATCTTACCGTATTTATCCGCAACAGAAATAATTGTTGCCCTATCAATAAATTCCTCACTGTCTTTAATTTGTTTTATTAAATTACCTTTCAACTCAACAGTCTGTGATTTCATTAAAAAATAAAATATTGGTGAAAATATTAAAAAACAAGACATTTCAATAACCCTTGTAATTGTGCTAGGGTCTATAATCTCAGTTAATACAGAAATTTTAGTTAAAAGAAAAACTATCATTAAAAACAATGATGAATATAATAATACTTTACGGTTAATTGTCATACTAATAAATATATCTTAACTCTTTACTTTTCAATATTCTTAATATTTATAATAAAAATTATATATTATGAACTACACAAGAGAACAAGTTGAGGTTGCAGTAAAATCCAAAGGATATGTTTGGTTTGAAGATTCTAACAATAAAGGCTTTGATGTGAATATCATTGGGATAAGAAATACAAGTACAGGTCAAAAGGTTACCAATGTATTTGATGACTTGTTAACATTATCTTATAAAGATGAGACAGGTACATGGAAGTACCATCAATGGCCAGCAACTACCGACCCAGGTAAAAAAGGAGTTATGGAGTATCATAATAAAGATGGGGTCGCAAGATTGGTTGAAGGTCAGTACAGAGGATCTCACACAATTAGATTACATCAAGGTAAATATGAAGCTTTAGGTCAATCAAAAAACGTTAAAGTTTATCGTGACGCAAATAAAGATCTTATTTACGATGAGAACAAAATTACTGAAGGTGTTTATGGTATTAATATCCATAAAGCAGGTGCGGATTCTACCTACGTTGAGAACTGGTCTGAAGGTTGTCAAGTATTTAAAAAATCTGCAGATTTTGAGGAATTTATGAAGATTTGTAGAAAAGCTAAAGATATACATGGTAACTCATTTAGTTACACATTAATTAAATCAACAGATATTAAATAAATTATTCCGTATCTACCTAATTGATACAATTACGTTCATTTATAAGTTGTGTTTAACAATATAAAATGAATATTTAATCTATTTCTTTTATTAACCAATAGGTTATTTTTAACCTATGAAAAAGAATGAATTACTTGAAGACATTATCAACTCATCATTATGTGGTCAACTTGACCTTATGTTTGGTGACGGTAGTTATGTTAAGGTAGGTCATTTAGGGTATGTCCAAAGTAAAAAGAAATATATAGTCCACGTAAAACTACATATTACAGATATTGAAGATGGTATGACGTTTTATCCTGACGGTCTTGAAACTGTCGTAAGATTGGCTTGGAAAGTTATTGGAAGAAAACAACCACTGATGATCTTACCATCAGTGGATATTAAAGATTAATCCCACCACCCTTTCATTCTTTCTTTCAATACCTTATGTAAAAGATCATTAGCCTTTTCTTCATTATGTCTTGAAACCCAAAAACATAAATCCTTTTTATTGAGATCAGGTTTTTCCTTTAATACTTTACGAACACTTGAGGGATATTTTTTTATGTATTCATCGTAATTTTCGGAGATTATATCCTGTTCCATTGAAAAGTATTCTTCATCATCATCGTTATCTTTTTCAATTGGTTCAAATCTAAATTTTGATTCATAGTAATCAAGATATTCACCACCATAATATTCTTCCTTAACTCTTTCAATCAAATTAAGAGCAATTGTCATATCACGATTATCGCGTTCAACTTGTGTATGTCTATTGGCATAGATTATTTCTTTACGCTGGAATTCTATTTTCTTTTGTAGAATGTTATAGATATACCAATCATCCCAATCTCTGTCTTTAAAGATTGTTGGAGCCCATTTTATTATATTATGACAACCAGTTAGGAATGATCTTATTCTCCAATGGAGTCTTCCCCACAATGTATTTCTACTCCAAGCAGAGTCTTTAGGTATAGTTAATTTTTCAAATGTTTTCATAGTACAAAGATATATAAAAAAATAACAATAAAATTATTATTTTCAAGATATTTTTCGTATATTTGTTATATAAACATAATAACCATGAAACGAGTAGGATATTTCAAAGTAGGTAAACCAAAATACGATTCTGTTGGTCGTATGGTTTTTAGAAAGATCCAAGAAGTGATCAAAGGTGAACCATTAAATTCTTTTGTAATGGCAGAATTTGGTGATCTTGATTTAATGTATACTTTTTTGAGTGATTATAAAACTGATCAACTTAAAACCATTTTATCTAAAAATAAAATCTTAATTGACTATTCTGATATAACATTTATGGTTTTATCTGGTAATAACGTTAATAATGAATTTACCAAATCATTTTCTGATGTTGAGAATAAAGAGGTTTTGGCAGCCTACATAAAAGAAAACTTGACCGTAGACATGGTTTTGGATAAAATATTGGATTCAGGTATTGATTCAATTAACGAGATTGATTTAATTGTGTTGGAAACAAAAAAACCGTAAGGATCTCTTACGGTTTTTAATATTTTAAATTTTTAATTATCTTAATCTACGTCTGTTAAATCTACTTTCGTTTGATTGTGCCTTACTTTGGTAACTTCTTGTTGCTCCAGCAGCTCCCGATCCTAAATCTTGCATAAGTCTTTTTGCTCTACTTCTACCTTCATGATATTTAACAAATGCTTTACCTGTTCTTCTTGGGTACATTATTTCTAATTCACCTAAAAAGTTATTATTTTCAGCTTGTCCAATAATTTTTTCTTTAGCTTCTTCCCATCCTTGTTCATCTCCATATCTAAAGTTTTCAAGATCTGATAAAATTTCTTCTTCTACCTCATCCAATTTATCAAAGAACGCTTTTTCTCCCTCTTCTTTTTCTGATTCGTCACCATATCCGGTACCCCATCTTTTAACATCTTTAAATTTGTCACTTAAAAATCCTTCTTCCATTTCAGGATTTTCCATACCATATTGAGCTTGTTCTACCATTCTTTTAATAAGGGTAGTTAATTCGCTTTCGGTTAATCTTATTTTTCTTTTCATTTTATTTTATTTTCGGTTTTTTATTGTTATATATAAATATATTAGTTTTTAAAAAAGTTTTAATTTATTAATGATGGGATAACCTCATCCTCAAAAAACATTTTAACCTCATGTTCCATACCTTCTATATCATCTTGGAATCTCCCAACCTCATCGTAAATACTTTCAGGTTCCTCATTAATATCATAGAAATCAAAGTTTACTAAGTGTCCCATTTTATTTAAAAATAGACCTCCAATGTATTCTTTATCTTTAAATAGTATTGTACCATATAATGCGGTTTCACTTTCAGTTTGTTCTTCATAATCAAAAACAAATTCTATCTTTGGTATATGATTAAATGACGATGTAAATTTCTCACCTTCTCTATCATCATAACTTTCAGAAGGATCAACAAATTCATCAGGTCTTCCTTCATGTTTTGAAAACGCATCCAAGTATCTTTTTTCATCAATACTTAAAGACTCATAACTACCATCACTAATTTTATCTAATATACGATCAACTTCTTCTTGACTTTCAAGTAGAATACGATATTGATTTTCAGTGATAATAATATTCATTTTACTTACAAAGATTTCCGTCTTGTGCCGACTCTAATGCGTCCGCAATAGCATCTAATGTTTTAGGTCCAGCTTTACCGTCTTCTTTAATATTCATTGAATAACAACTATTAATTTTCTTTTGAAGTTCTAATACTGAAGATGGTTTGAATTCGTCAGAATTATTATCAACAATATAATCAAGGATTGCTCCAGAAGTTTCAGATCCAATTCTACCGTCAGTTGATATGTCATAACCTTCATCAGTTAAAAACTTTTGTATGTCCATTACTTCAGCATCTACAGGTCTTTTAGTTCCTCTATTAGGTGTCTCATCATCTTTGTCCGCAAAACTTATACCTCTAAATTCTTTATCGTCACATGAATAATCTAATTCAACACCTTTACGTATTTTTTTACCATTACCCATATAATAATCAGTTCCAATTCTAAAACGAGTTCTTTTACCGTCAGCGAATTTTTCACCTTTTGCATCAGGATGTTCAATAACACACATATACATATTCCAATTGTCTGATTGTTCTTCACTACCACCACCACCTGCGGAACCTGAATCACATTTCCAATCAGAGTTTTTATAATCTTCTACAGATTTATGTCCACATTTTTTCGCTTTGACCAATAAGTCTTCGTCACCTTCTTCTTTTTTACCTTCAGAATCTGATTTTTTACCAACTAATTTAGTACTAAATCTAATAACATCGGCAACAGGAGAAAGTAAGTATAATCTTTGATCTGTATCATCATTAAATTCACCATTCATTGATTCAAAAAAGTTTTCAAATCTACTACTATACATTTCAATCATATAACAAAAATCAGGAAAACTTTTAGTATTACGGATACCACTCGCAATTTTCTTTTCGTTTGTAGACCCTCCAATACCAAGCCAATTATCATTATCTTCAGTTCCTTGATATATGCTTTCGGCAATACCATCTAAAGCTGACTCACTCTGAACTAATGGACCTAAACCATCTTTACCTGATGTACATACGTTACAGATAGATTCAAATCTATCCTGAGGATCCCCCGTTTCATTTTCAGTATATTTTAATTGATCCGCAACGTCTTGTGTGATACCCCCTGGAACCAAACCATTAGTAGACTCATCTTGTTCATTAAGTCTTCTCTCATTAAGAACCTTAGTTACGATTCTTTTAAGATCGTTTTCGTTTAATTTAATAATCTTTGCCATGTTTTTTATTTTTTAGTTAGATATAATTGACCATATGTTTGTTTAGAGGTTGGCTCAACTGATTTCCATAGGTTCGCCAATGCTTTATTACAAAATACTGTTGGTGGGTTTTTCCATCTTTTATCGGATAATTTAATACCACTAACTGCATTATTGGCGTATGTCGCTTTTACCCAAGTTCTGAATTTACCTTCATCTTCAATTGTTTTAAGTTCAGGTGCTGCGGCACAAGTACTAACAGTAGTAGAGGAACCTGCAGCTTGTTGAGTTCCACCAGCTTGTTGGACTGTCTCTAATGGAATTGGTTCTAAATCATCAAACCTACTAGCATCCTCTTTTAGTAATGAAATTCTTTCATTGATATGCATAGAACGTATTCTTAGTTTTTCTTGTTCACTTATTAAACTTTTCATATTTTTTACTTTTATAATAAATATATCGTTATTTTGATTTTACATTATAAAATATATGTTCTATACTTAAAAAAAGAATATTTTATGAAAAAAGTTTTAAACGACAGTACTGTTACAGTACATTACACCGGAAAATTAGAAGATGGGACTATTTTTGATACATCTTTGGCCGAAGGTAGAGAACCATTAACAACAACTTTAGGTCAAGGACAACTTATTAAAGGGTTTGAGTCAGGTCTTGTTGATATGTTGGAAGGTGATAAAAAAACAATTGAAATTGAATCTGTTGATGCTTACGGTGATCATGTTGTAGATATGATCATTGAGGTGGCTAAGGATAAAGTTCCTGAAGAAGTTTTTGTTGGTCAAGTTTTACAAACCAACGGTCCTATGGGTCCTAGTTTTGTAAAGGTAATGGAGATTAAAGATGAGGTTGTGGTAATTGATGCAAATCACCCATTAGCCGGTAAAAAATTAATCTTTGATCTTGAGGTTGTTGGTATTTCTTAATATTAATAACTTTTTAATTTTATTAGTCCCTCATACTATATTTATCATATACTGAATATTTATAAAGTATGAGGGATATAATTAAAAAAGTATTAAAGGAGGAATCCGAAGTTAAAGAGATGGGACTTAACCTTAATAAGGTAAGGTATTCCCAGCCTAGTAACTATCTCATTAAATCACTTATTAAGAAAGAGAAAGGTGACGAGTTAAAAAATGAGTTAAAAAAAATGACTCAAAAATGCAATGATCTTTATTCTAAGATTAATACAGATCTTAAAAATATAAAATGGGAAGATATTGAATTTAGTGAAAAAGGTAAATTCCTTTATGTTATGCTACCAAAAAGAATAACTAATAAAATGAAGGATTTAACTGAACTATATGAAGAATTAAATAATAATTATTACACAGTTGGATTGAACCCCGTTAATAAAATTTCCCAAATGGCGGCAGATTACAAAGAATTTATAGTAACAATATGGATTTATATGTATACTGATCAACCAAGAAATAGAACTCACTTTCCAAAAGGATTACCAAAATCATTATTGGGTTATAATATTGGTGTTAAAATTTATAGATCACTTCTTAACAAACTTGGGTTCATACAATCTGAGAAGGATGCAACTAGTGATGTTCAAGAGGTTTATAGAAAATTATTACAGATGCCAGATGTTAATGCAGTTATTTACAACGACTCTGTTTTATTAATTGAGGATGGTTTACCTAAAGAAAAAGTAATTGATATTGTAACTGATAGTATATATGAAAGATATCTTACAGGATCTAATAAAAGAAAACTTGTTTTAAATAGAAATATTATTGTTAATACTAAGTTATTAAGAATTATTGGTGAAACAAAATTACTTAATTTAATGTATGAGTTGTTTTATACCGCAAAAAAAGAATACAGAGAACCATTTGAAACTATTGGGTATAGATCAAAATAATTCTTAGACTTCCCCCCAATTAAGATTTTTTCTACACCCTGTACTTTGTTTACCATTTTTAGCCAATGCGGTTCCAATAATAATCATTAGTAAAATTGCCCCAATTGCAATTAATGATGACCAACCTACCATAACGGTACCAATCATAATACCACCTGTTACAATTTGCTCATCAAGTTCTTCAGGTTCAGATGTATCTCCTGATTTATTTTTTACAATCGCCATTTTAATACCTTTCTTAACATTCTTAAGAACTTCCCATAATGAGTTCGCTCCTTTTTCTTTCTTCATTCTAATTAACTCAGATTTAACCTTTGAGATAATATTATCGTGTTCTTCATTCCCTGTAACAATATCACATACCTCATCATTAGAAACAACATCATCAACACTTGGCGCGTTACTTGCAACCTCACCTAATGAAGAGTCATTAACAACTTCTTTTTCAAACATTGATTGGATCTTTCCTTTTATTGTAGAACCCTCTCCCGTCTCTTCTGAGGGATTATTTATTTGTTCTGATATAACGACACCTCTTTCATAAGAAACGAGGTATTTCATCATATTTAATTCTTCACTTAATATTCTTCTTTCCATGATTTCATATTTTTTGAGTAAGCCTTTTCTGCGTAATCAATAAAGTTCTCACCATATATTTTTGCCATTCTATCCATCATTAACTGAGGATTTTTTCTCATATATCGTAAAATGTCATTTGGAATCTGATCCTCGTATTTACCAAACATATTTTGTATTTGTTTTTCCCTTGGGATCATCTTTACATTTGGTTCAACTGAAAACGAATCATCTCTTGGTTCATCCATTTCCAATAATACTTTTCTAACTACTTTTGATATTTTCATATTAATTATTTTTACACTTTAGCAATAGATTTATTAGCTGCATTTGCCACATTATTCATAACATTACCAACATTACCAACAACGGATTGATCACTCGCAACTTGATTACCATAATCTATCGTCTTACCGGTATTTTTAGCTAATTTTTCAGTATTTGTTACTATGTCTTTATAATTTGTTGCCGCTCTGTCAGCTGATACAGATTTATAGAAATTTTTTGTGTTCTTTGTAACTTTTTGCCCTGAGTTTTTAACGTCATTAGCAGATTTTGCAAATCTTAATAAATCCCCATATAGTTTACCATATTTTTTATCAATATATGCAAACGCTTGTTCTTCAGTATAATCTTTTAGATTAGAATTAATTTCTTTTTTAACTATATCAACAGTTTTAACACTTAATTTATTTGTTAATTGTTTACCTGATGTAGTCGCAAGATAAGCTTCCAATTTAGGGGATAACGTTGCTGCTTTATTTACCACTTTATTTACATTTTTAGCAAGTACTTTTTTACCTAGTGTAGAATATTGTTTGGCAACGACAGATTTTTTAGTTTCTTGTTTAGCAACATCACCAAAGAATCTTTTTATACTTGTTGCCATTTCCCCAATGTATTTACCAATCGCATTTGCTCCTTTCTGAAACCATGTAACAATACCCTCACCAAACACTTTACCAAAAACAGATTTAATCCATGTCATTGCCTTAGCGATTAATCCAGGTACTTTGGATAATCCCGTTGAGATTGTGGTTGCGAATGATTTAAACATTTGCCCAAATTTTGATTTTGCTAACCATTGTATCGCCCCTGTGAGTGAACTTGCCGCTTTACCCGCAGATTTTGCTAATGGCATTGCCGCACCAATTGCTTTTGATGCAATTCCCGTGGTCGCAACACCAATAAGACTAAATATTACATTAAACCAATCAGGGGTTCCTGCGATTACATTAGCAATATCATAGTTGGCTAATATTGCCCAAGCAATAACAGGTATCAGAGCTCCGAATCCTTCTGTGGAAACCTCAATTAATATTTGTAAAGCAGCTCCGTAATTACTTACTAAAAAACCTCTGAATTTTTCCATGAACGCACCAACACCCAAACTCTTTAGTTTATTCCACGCTCCCTGTAATGCATCATAACCTTGTTTTGCAACGTCAACAACTTTACCTCCAGCCCACTTTGCGGTATCCCAAATTGCAGTACCCGCATCTTTCGCACCTTGCCAAACTGTATTACCAACATCTTTTGCTCCTTGTACAACCGTATTAACCGCATTAGCACCATAATTCCATGCGGAATCAAAAAAACTTTCTTCTTCATTTAAAAGGATAAATTTACCATATTGAGACTCGTTAATAAATCCTATCTGATATAATAATGATGTTTTAACAAAATTAAAATATCCATTTAATTCCTGTCGGAAATTAAATGTTGATTCCACAATAATTCCCTTATTTGAAAACTCGTCAAATCTTTCAAGGATCATTTTGTTATTAGAAAATAGGTTCTCAACTAAATTAGTTTTAACATTTTCTAATATATTAAATCTTTCTGAGAAATCCTCAGTGTGTTTTAAAAAAGCCAAATTGGATTTATAATGAAATTTTAACATAGAATCAACTTCTTCCATTAAATTATTAATGGTTTTTGGTTGACCTGTTTTTTTTTCTTTTAAAACGCCTCTAACAACTTTTTCTATATCAGATTCAGTTAATCGTACTATCTTAGACATCTATATTGTTTAATATATAAATATAACTGAGTTTGGAAAATAATTACAATCTACCCGCAGATTCCATAATGAATCTCATTTTCTTTTCCAATTCATGGATACGTTGTCTTTGACTATCGTTAAGTTCAAAACTTTCACCTTTAATTGAGGATACTTGATTACTTAGTTGGTCATACTGGTACATAAATCTGTCGTACTGTTGAGCTTTTTGATTTTCGTTCATAATTATTTTTATTAATTTAATTTGTTATATATACTTATTGTTTGATTCCAAATCGCACATTTCTTATTGTAATAATTATAAACAGAATCCCAAAAAAGAAAATCCTTTTGGTTTACCCCTTTAATATTAGTTTTTGGCCAAACACAGTTTTCTAAACATTTATGGTGAGATATAACATTACCTGTATCAATATGACAAAATATTGGTTTACTAGCGATAATTCGTAGCTTACCATCTTTATCAATCTGTTCCCCAACTAACATACCTCTAAAATTATGTTCTACACATTCCAAATATTTCATATACATATTTTCATGAAACAATGTGTCATCATCCAAGAAACAAAAATATCCGTCTTTAATCTTACTTAATATCACATTTCTTTTTGAGGTTGTGTCACTATCCTCACAATCCACAGGGTAAATTTTAATTTGACTATTATTTTTTAAAAATGGTAAATCAGGTAATTGTCTTTTACTTGAATAAGATATATGCCATATTATATCATCATTACGAAAAATTGAACTATAAACTTTTTCAATTAAATCAAATCTATATAATGGGGTAATGATATGTAACATACAATTAATCTTTATTTTCCCTAACTATTTTACATGGATTACCATACGCCACAACATTATCGGGTATACTTTTAGTGACAACAGATCCCGCTCCAATTATTACATTATCACCTATTGTAACATTATCAATTATTGTTGATCCAACACCTATTTGACAATCTTTACCGATACTAACGTTACCTGAAATATTAACACCTGGATTTATGGATGTGTTCTCCCCAATAAAAGTATGGTGACCAATAGATACGGATCTATTAATATAAACATTATCCGATATAATTGTTTTACCGGCAATAGAACACATTGGATTTATTACACAACCGTTACCAACATTAACCGTTTTAGATACAAAAGATTTTTTACTTATGATCGTAGCGAGTTTACTTTTATCCACATTGAATGTGTTAATTAGTTTTTTTCTTGTTGATGTTTTTGCGGACCCATAAAGAAAATAATCACATTCTCCAACTTCAGAAATAATTTCGTAATTCACATTTTCGTTATGAATTCTTTCTTTATCAAATAGATTAAAATTATCCAATATTTTGAATTTCACTTTTTTATTCTTAAACATATCAAATATCATGGTAATATATGCATCACTATACCCTAATATTACTATTTCTTTTGTTAACATATCCTAATTCTTTAAATTCATGTGGTGTTAAAACACTTAATTCCATTTCATTCATAATTCTATGAACTCTACCTAACAACTCTAAGTTTGTTGTTAATTCTTTATTCCTGATATATAAATTATCCTCCAAACCAACTCTAACTCCATCACCATAAATTAATCCTAAAACATTAGAATTTAATTGATCTTTACCAATACCACCAAAACAAACTTTAGTGTTTAATGGTAAACTATTGGTTATTGATGCCAAAGTTGCCGAATCAATTTGAGCGTTATAAATGTTACCAAAAATCACATTCATATAATGGGGTCCTTTTAGTGCTCCTTTTTTAATTAAATAATTAGTGTAATTAATCATGCCAGAATCAAAACATTCAATCTCAGGTATTACCCCATATTGATCCATCTTTTCTATCAACTTTAATATCATATCAGGTTCATTAACAGAAGCTGACTTAGGGAAATTAATTGATGACATAGTTAAGGATCCCATATCAGGATATAACTCTAAAACTTCAGATCTTTTTTCAAATTCAGGATGTAATCTACCTGTTAACGATACACATATTGTTAAATCTGTACAATGTTTTCTTATACCTTCAATTATTGGTTGATACACATCTTTTTTATATGTGTTTGATAAATCTTTAGGATCTCTAGCGTGTACATGAACCATAGTAATTCCTAACTCATATGCCTCATGAACTTCATCAATAATTTCATTAGGTAATAATGGGGCGTTTGAATTTTCTCTATTTGTTTGAGTACCTGTTGGGGTAAAATTTATAATTTTTTTCATTTCCCTATAATAATAAATAATAGAAAATATAAGGAAATAAAAAATCCCTCTTGTGGAGGGATTATATTATTTTTGAATGTCTTTGATGGTGTCCCAAATTGCGTTAATCGTATTTGGTCCGATTTTCCCATCTACCCCTGTTGAACCTAACATTGACTCTCTACCTAATTCAACAAGTTTATTTTGAATATTAGTAGCGGTACTTGCTGTGTTTACTTGTGGTTGCTGAGCAACTTGTGGTTGCTGAGCAACTTGTGGTTGCTGAGCAACTTGTGGTTCCAGTACAACTTGATCTAATTGTGGTTCCTGTACTACCTGTGGTGTCTGTGGTGTCTGTGAAAATTTAGGTATATCTAAACCTACACTAAAAAGATCAATACCCCCCGAAGATTTAAATTCATCTAGGGTTATTTCCTTTGAACCAAAAGGTCTAAATTTTTTAATTATACCATCTACTACCCCAACTCTACCATTACTTTCTCTATAGTAAGTTTTTTGTTCAGAAATAACTCTACCTCTTTTATATCCAAAAAGATACTTTATTGAGTCTAATTCTTCGTTTAATTGTGTCTTCATTATTTTTTAGTTTTTTATTATAAATATCTTAATGTATCCAATTACCATCCTCATCTATGCAAAAATGTTTACTATCCTCATAGAATTCATGGATTCTATCTACAAAGTGTTCAGAAATAAAATTATATATATCTTGATAAGATTCATTATCATTGTCGTCCCATTCTAAATTAAATAAGGATTCATATAAATTATCAGCGGTGTAATCCATCACACGATCCACAAAATCAATTACATCAGGATAGATACAAACATCATAACGTGAAAGAGCTCTATCAATAAACTCACTAATTTGTTGGTATCGTCTTTGAAACATTATTTTATCGTAGGCTTCATTGATGTTTTCACCATCTCTTTTAGTATTTCTATCCCAAAACTCTTTTAATTCCGTATAGAAATTATTTTTAATGAATCGTATTAATTGATTTCTATACATAACATAATCATCTTCAGGTATGTTCATTTTACTAACAACCTGACTTGCGACATCCCAAGATATTTGAATTAAAAAACTATCAAAGGTATCCATAACATTTAATTTATGAGTTAAAATAAAATCCGAAATGCCATCTTCAATTTCTTCATACCTTCGTTTGAATTTTAATTCGTGTGATGATTCATTAATTTTTTTATCCATACGAGAATAAAAATATTCTCTAATCATATCCATATATTCTGTTTCTATAAACCGTTGTATTTGTTTTTTTAATGCCTCTTTTTTATCGGAATCAAAAATTGATTCCTTATTAAGAATTTGATTTGGAATCTTAGTGGTTATAACTTGAATAAATGTATCATATTCACTCATTTTTAAAGGAGTTGGATCACCAAATTGTAAATACTCATAAACATTATCCATTACAGGTCCAATTAAATTCTCTACTTGAGAAGCCCTACGCATTAAACTGTACTGATTTTCTGTTATTATTATTTTCATATTAACAATGTTTTTTTGCCCAAGATGTATAAGTATTTTTTATCTGTTCACCAATCATATTTTTTAACTCATCATTTAAATCTGACCACTCCCAACTTTTTAAGTTGTGATTAAACATCAATGAGTCAGTCACTTCTTCAAGTATATAATCCATATATTCATCCAGTTCATCATAGTCTTCACAATCAAGATTACTTTCAATAAAATGGTGCATCTCATTCATAATAACATCATATCTCCTGATAAGCGCATTCTTCAAACTTGAATAGTATTCTTTGTGGTTATCCGATTCCTGTAAGTTATAATCCTCATCATCAAAACCTTCATTACAATTTTTATTATCAACAAGTTCTCTGATTTTTTCATACCTACGTATAAACTCTATTTGGCTTTCAGTTAATATTATATTCATCTTAACATTCTCCACTATATTCATCCCACAATGAAACCAATTCATCGTAGTACTCATCGTTCATTAATTGTTCAATCTCTTCTCTTCCGTTATCTTCATACTCATCCTCATCGTCAAAAGTATCATCCTCTCTCTCATAGTTTTCATCACCATAAAAGAAACTTATCCCTTCGTTAATACAAAAATCAGCATACTCCTCACCATCATCAAAATTGCAAGGATCTTGGATTTCCATTTGGTATTCAATGGTATCTCTAACTTCTTGAATCCTTCTTAATCTTTTAAGAAGTGATTGACTCTGCATCTCTGTTATTATTATTTTCATATTAACTAATTAAATCTTCAAAATTATCTTCAATGAATTGTTGTAACTGATCAAAATTTTCTCTATTGTTCTTAATGTTATTATCTGGATCATCCAAATATGTCCATGGGGAGTGGTCTATTGTAATCTCTCTTGCCTTATTTGGTGATTCACCTTGATCCAATAAATAATTATAATCAGACCTAACCCAATCTTTTATTTCTTGGTATCTTCTTATTAATTGTAATTGAGATTCTGTTATAATGATCTTCATATTAGATAAATATATCATAAGGGTAAAAATAACCCCCGTCTTTTGAACGAGGGTGATTATTACTCCTGTATTTTACTTGTTTTCTTCATAATACCTTTTAGTCTCATCAAAAAATATTAAATCAAACTCTTTTGCTAATTTTTTACCAACTCCAACCTCATTTTCATCACCAAGATCATAAAAATTTGGCATATCGTACATAATAAATTCTATAACCGAATCTTTTACGGTGTCGTAATAACGTTCAAATCCTTCGTTTTTTCCAAATTTATTGTTATACCACGTTGGAACCTGATCTTCAAGTTCTCGTTCAAAGATTGGAAGTATATGTAGATACCTCCTTTTTATGTAATTATATTGTGATTCTGTTAGAATTATTACCATCTTGGACACTTTTCACTTATAAAATCATAATAAAACTTCTTTATTATGTCAGTTAGGTCATACATTAACTCATTTCTGAAGTTCGCCCAATCTCTTGAGTCAATATCCAAACCATCTTTATCTATCACCTCATCAATTGCGTAGTTTATTAGATCTCTTTTGTATCTGTCAAAATCATGATACGCACTATAATAACAAGGATCAGAACGATCCATACGGTTATAAACCTCATTTTTAATTGAGGAATAACGTCTTAGTAGTGCGTTTTGGTTTTCTGATATTATTATTTTCATATTATATAAATACCATATAAAACAAAAAACCCCACTCATAAGAATGGGGTTTTAATAATTTATAAATATATATTAATATCGTCCAGCAGCTCTAGCTTTTGAATACATTGTTTTTAAATCCAATTTTAAATTTTCGAAATCATTGTCATCCAAGATAGAATATTGTCCTTTTCCTTCAAACCCAAAAGAAGTACGAACAAGTATTTGAGGACAACTTTTAATACATTCATTCATTTGTGATATATTTACTTTAAATCTTGAGTCGTCCGGATTTAAAAACTCCCATGCAACTTTAGTTCCTGGGTCATACGGACTGTTTGTTGGTGCAGGTGCTGGTGGATAATAAGTCGTAGCCCCATAATTAACTTGTTTAAAACCATATTTAATAGTACTATTAATCATAACTATAAATTGATATAATTCACTTAATCTATCAAGAGAATTAGCCTTGAATGTTTTCCCTACACATCCCTTCAATGACGTACAACCTTGAACCTCACCTTGACCCATATTTTCATCTTCTTTAATATTACGTTTTGATTTATGTTTTACATCCCTATCTTCCATGTCTCTAACAATAGATAATATATCCTCAAGTTTAGATAATGATTTTTTCTTATCTTCATCGTTAATTGAATTTCTCAATGAATGTAATAATGTATATAAATCTTTTTCTTTTGAAGAAGATTCTTCATTAATAACCCTCTTAATAATATTGGTTAAATCTCTTTCTGTAAGTTTTACAATTTTTTTCATAAATTTCTTGTTTTATTATAAATATTAGGTAATTAAAAAAAGATTTTTTTATTTACTAATTAGATCTACCACATTTACGGATAAACATATTTCTAATATGGTTACCATAATTGTCCTCAACAATTTTATATAACATACTGGTGTCCACATCTGAACCTCCTTGTTCGGAATTATCGTGAAAAAAATTCCAATTTTGACTGACGAACTCCTCAATGGATCTGTCCCTAAGATTTTCTAAAAATGTATTTGGGTTATTATTATCACACCACCATGAACCATCTTCATTTAGTTCATACCCTTCAATCTGATCTTCAACAATCTCAATAAATTGTTGTAATCTTCTAAGGACATAGTTTTGGTTTTCAGTTATTATAATTTTCATAATTCAAATATATTAAATAAATCCGATTCATCATCATCGTCTTCATCACATTCACGATCCCTCCATTCCCGTTGGATTCTGTTTCGATGTTTACTAACAATTACGTCAGCAACAAAAGCCTCAAGTGGGTTGGTATCAGAAGGATCTCCACCGTAAAGTTCAATATATGAATTAATAAATGTTGCCACAGACTCATTAACCACGTTAGTTTCATAACTATTATATGTGTTATAATAACAAGCGTTGGTATAATCAAATCCTTCAATAACAATATCCTTTAAGTGATCCATTAATTCACGGTCATTCAATCTCCTACGTAACCATAGGATTTTATTTTGGGATTCGGTTATAATTATTTTCATGATATAGTGTCAATATAAATCCCGTATTCAATAGTTATTAATTCTTGTGCATAATTAACTGAACTAACGAGTACACCCCTAAGTGATTGATCAAGTTTAACTACATTTAATTTTTGATCAAAACTTAATCTGCTAATTGAATTATGAATACTATTTTTATATCTTTCTATTTCATTTAATATATTTATGGATTCAAAATCACAATTGTAACATTCTATATCAATAACTTTAACGTATAACGCAATTTCATGAATATTTCCAATATTATCAGGAACAATATCTATTTCCCATTTGATATCATCTCTAATGTTTCTCAATATTGATCTTGATATTATAATTTCTTTTATAAGATCAATTTTTTCCATTATTTCTTTTGAATATCTACTCATCTAATTTTCTTTTTTTTCTTCCCTGACAATATGCTTTTTGAGAAAAACCTTTAGGGTTATTACATTTTATTGATTTTTTAAATTTTTGTGACCACTTTTCATCAATCTCATCTTTATACCCATCCCAATCATCATCGTCATCATCATCTGATTCAAAACGTGACATAATATAGTCACCGTATTCGTCCTTTATGTATTCAATAATTTCATTCACATCAATATCATCAGGTAGTTTCATATCCTGTACAACCCAAATAATAATGTTATCCGCAAATTCAAACTCATCATCAAATAAAGTCTCATCTTCCTCAACCTCGTCAATGTTCTTATCTATAAGTTCATCAATAAGTGAGGACCTTCTTTTCATAAATAAATCTAATTCATCATCTCCAGATTGTTCACCAACAATACCCCTTAATAGTTTGGACTGTTCTTCCGTAATTATTATTTTCATAATAATAAATATATCGTAAAACAAAAAATCCCCTTATTAAAAGGGGATCATTTTATCAAGTCCTTCAATGACTATTCCACACTGTTCGTATAATTCGTAGTTCAAGTCGGTTGTGTTCTTTGCCCTCATTGTTACCACCTGATGTTCCTCCTTTGTGATTGCAACGGTGGATCCGTACTCAACCAAGAAAACAACAAACTCATCCAACGTCATGTTTTTATTTTCGGACAACTTCTCAAACAATATTTTCATTGCGTGTTTTCGTTGGATGAAATGGTCGTGTACGGGTTTACCCCCATTAATCACACCATTTGATTCCAATCCCGTTCTGAAATAAGAAATGTTTGTTAAATCAAATAATGGATTTCTGTTCAATGAGAAAAAATTATCCAAATCAGTAGGGTCATTCTTAATAGATTCGTAGAGATCAATCTGACATTTGAAAATATTCAATGTCATATCAATCTTTTTAATCTGAGCATCCTTAAGTCTAACTTTCATCTTCTTACTTTTTAAATTTATGATTTACCTTTCCATTCTTTCCAAGTGTCAAAATCTTTGAGATTTTCCATTTGTTTTTCCATCCATTTAGCACCTGCAATAAAATCTAATTTAGTTGAATCCTCAGGAATAGTTCCATTCCAATCTTCAACATACTTTTCAGCAGCCTCTTCAAGTGTTTCTTTATTCACCATCTTCTTCAGTATTAATTGTGTAATTTTTTGGTTCAACAAAATTCATATCAAAGTTTTCCAACTCCAATATCATTTCATCAACATTCTCACGAGAATAGATCGGAGAAAATCTTGGTCTATATTTGAAATCTACATTATCACGTTCTTCCCAGTCAATAAGTTCTTTCTCAAGTTGGGGAATAGAATTCTTAAGGTAAGTATATTTCTTCCATTTGTTAAGGTCATCCTCGGATGGAATAAACATAAGAACCCCATAGTTATGGATGTTAGACAAATCAGGGTTGTTGGAATAGACATTAACGATTCCTTCGTCACCATCATATCGGTTACACAACTCCTGAAGGGTGTGAGTATTGTAGATGTCCCTCTCCTTCCAACTACGACCATAAGATCGTACCTCACAGATATAGAAATATCCGTCTTCAAAATCGTGAATTATATTTGCAGCTTTAGACTGAACTTCAATAAGTTCTTCAATACTAAGGTTCTTTAAAAAATTATCTATTCTCATACCGCAAATATATAACTAAAAATTGGATTTATCCAAATTATCTTTCTTTAAGTGAACGTCGGAAAATGATTCAACATTAATGAACTCAGATTCCAGATAACTAATAACACCTCTAAGGGCTTCTGCTTGCAATTTAGGGGTCTCTTTTCCACGAATAGATAGCGCGACACCTCCACATAGGACGGACAGTATTTCATCCATATTCATACCCTTCTGAGCTGATATGTCATAAAAAAATTTGTTGTCTTTTAATGTTACTTCCACGGCAACGATTAATTTATTTTCTTCCATGAATTAATAATAAGAAAAAAATATGAAATAAAAAACCCCACTGATGAGGTGGGGTTGAAATTAATCTTTATGTTTATTCCAAAATCTTATCATACTCTGTAAATAATTTTGAGTAACAAAATCCTCAAACTTATAGACTTCCCTAAGTTCAACGTCCCCATATAAATCCATATTATGAACATCCCAAAAATAATTAGATAATGTCTCATTAATTACGTTTACTTCAAAGTCTCTGAACATTGAATTCTTTTCCTTGACCCATATCGCCATACTATTAAGAAGTTCTTTCTCAAATAATTCTTTATTGAATCGTCTTTTAAAAAATGTTGGTAGTTCGTTAAAATTCATATAACAATAAATATGTATAAAATAAAAAACATCACCTGATGAGGTTGGGGATGATTAACGTTTTCCGTAATAATCAAAATAATCTTTTCTATCCTTAAGTACCGTCTTAATTAAGAACGTTATACTTATCAAGCTTAATAATATCATATACAATATATATGATAAAAATATATGATGTGTAAGATTGTCTGGTTATGAAATTATTAAATAAAATTTATCCCTACATACATTTGTATGTCTCTTGATCATAAAATACTCTTGCTTTATCATAGTATATGTCATACATTATTTCCTTCATATTCATTATGAAAGCTTCAAATTTTCTTGTATCATCTTGATTTCTTAAACTTAATAAACCAGGATCATCTGAGATAATTTGATACACAACTCTATCACGAACATCGTCATAATAATCTCTAAAACCATAATACTCATTAGACATATAATCACAAGGGTCATATTGATACATTACTTTTTCAATAAGATCATTAACACGACCAAACCTTCTTTTAATTAATAGATCAACAAATTGTGATTCAGTTATAATAATTTTCATACAACAATAAATATACGGAGAACACCACTTTTATTCCTCATCACAACCTTCTTCCAAAGTATTGTCAAAATATTCTCTAACCTTATCATGAAATATTTCATACATCCATTTATCCGTAGTTTCCGAGAAGTCCTCAATCTTAGACATATGTCTTTCTTCCCAATCTAACTGTAGATCTTCGGTAATAATATCGTGAATAACTGCGTTACGAACGTCACCAAAGTAATCATAAAAACCGTAGTATGAGTCATACGTATAATCACAAGGGGGGTAGTAGTCCATCTTTTCAATAACAAGTTGATCAATACGACCAAATCTTCTTTTAAAGAAAAGATCAACAAATTGTGACTCAGTAATAATGATTTTCATATCAATAAATATAATCCAAATCAGTACTCCAATCTATTGATATTTTTTTTAGATTAATATTTTTAACATAACCCTTAAAAACTTTTTTGAACTCCATTATATCCTGTTCGGTATTATCCAAATTTTTCATCTTCGCACTTAATCCTGTTGCCATATAAGCTTGTGTCTCATCCTCAAATACGTTATCACCATATCCATATCCTTTGAGGATATCTATTATTTGTTCTTTAAGTGAAGGATCCATCTTTTCCAACCTTTCTTTCATCCTTGATTTATATTCAGGATCAGAAAACCATAAACCGTGAGCAATCTCGTGATAAATTAATGATGGGTCCTCATTATTAGACTGATCAATTCCAATCAAATAATACTTGTTAGAACCAACTATTTCTTTGATGGTGTCAACAACACTAAACATAATCATATCATATATGTTTAAATCAGGTATCTTCGTTTTACAAGCTTCAATAGTATCACAGGGTACGTTGTACCCAGCAAAATCCTCATGATATGAGAAATAATCTTTTTTTGTTTTTTCTTTATAGAAATTAATATAATCTTCCCATTTAAATCCTTTTCCCCTGAAAGTGTCAGAGTCAGATTCATAGAACTCCTGATACCTTAAAAAAACTCTTGCCCTTAATTTATCATCCTTAATAACCATGGCAAATATGTTCGGGTAAACTTCATATAATTCTATTTGATTAAGAATCTCTTTGATGTTATGTGGTGGTTTAGATGGTGGTAATTCATCATTTTCACTAAGCACCCTTTTTACAATTTTAGCCAAATCCGATTCCGTTAACCTAATTACCTTTTTCATAATAGTATAAATATATCAAGAAATAAAAAACCGACCACCTTTTCTGAGAGATCAACTAAAGTAAATCACTTAAACAAATTAAAAAAACCCGAAGGGTTCGGTCGGTCAGAAAAAACCGACGAAGTCGGGACGGGGTACCGGCCCCCATTAAAAAGGAAGAAAATTAACATATTTCTTCAAAAGAATCGTAGTGTTCCCTGATCCTACCATCAAACATAGGTATTAAAACATTATCTCTAAAGTCATCAACCTCGTCAATTGTTTTAAACACATTATTCAGTTGTTCACGTGTAAGAATCATACCAAGGGTTTCATTAATAACGACTCTTCTATATTGTTTATAATGAACATATTCACAAGGGTCATTAAATGGTAATAGTTCCTCAAGATAAGTCCCAAAAAGATCCATCCTTCTCAATAGACTATTTTGTGACTCAGTGATTATAATTTTCATATCAATAAATATTATGTAAAACAAAAAACCCCACCGAGAGGTAGGGTTTAAAATTTTTGTTTTAAGATTACTTGGCGTATGTTCTCAAACAATGTGCTGACCAAGCGGCAACCCCCAAGAAGATAGGTACAAATATCCCAGCTCCTCCGAACATCGCGATATGAACGGCAACTGCCCCTGACATAACAGAAGACAATACCAACGCCCCATAAACTGATGTTCTTGGTATGCAAAGTGCAATAACTCCCGCCACTTCCATCACACCAACAAGTGCCATATACGGTACCATGTTCATTGCGGTGAAGTTTGTTGTCATTGACTCCGAACCAGCGATTTTTGACAATCCCCCCATTCCAAGCATAAAGGTAACGATTGCGGTTAACAACCATCCCAAATTTTTAAGTGTTATATATTTTCTCATATTTCAAGTATAAAATATTAATTTTATATAGTCAACAAAAAACCCCACTATATCGTGGGGTTTAATAAATTATTTTGTTGATTTAATACCACTACCAAGATCCCTTAAAGACACTAACTCTTCACCAGATGTTATTTTTTTTATTTCAGCCTTAATGTACTTATCAACAACCTTAGCTCCGGCACTTAAACGAGCTTTAGGTTTTTTACCATCACGTAAAAATTCATAGTATACCCTAAGTTCTCTAACCGCCTCAATATCTCCACCACTCTTATTAACCCCACTATTAGATAGGTTTACCAAGTACCCAATATATACACTATACACATCCTTATCTGAAAGTTGTTCATTAAGAATTAATTTTCTATACTGTTTTTCTGTAATTATTATTTTCATACCAATAAATATTTTATATTTCTTTTACAAACCTTAACATGAACTTACCGTTCTCCTTATCAAATGGTTCACCACTAAGCCTAAAATTCTTATACGTAATAAAAGCGGGATATATGGGGAACTTCCATCCCTCAGACTCAATATGAAACGCATTTATGCCAACTTTTATATTATCCATAAAATCGTCGTAAGACATAACACTACCAGGAACCAACCCCAAGTTCTTTCTAAAGTCATAGGGGATGTCCTTAGGTATCTGAATACTTTTAGGATTACCTAAATTTCTCACAATAGGAAGAGTAGTTGTGGTTGTTGTAATGGTATTATTTAACTGTTCTTTAAGAACCAATTCAGAGAACTGATCTTTAGTGATGATAATCTTCATACCAATAAATATATCTGAAAACAAAAAACCCCACTATGTCGTGGGGTTTTAATATGTTTTATTGTGATAAAATTATCAGATGGCAACCATTCTACCGTCAAGTCTAATTTTATATTGCTCTCCGT
>Ga0164292_10000672_pt1 | contig 26967 bp, 32 predicted proteins | sample GEODES117metaG_FD_111486 | JGI IMG/M metagenome (GOLD analysis project Ga0164292, IMG submission 111486) | Eutrophic lake water microbial communities from Lake Mendota, Wisconsin, USA - GEODES117 metaG | ecosystem: Environmental > Aquatic > Freshwater > Lake | place: USA: Lake Mendota...
GCCGGAACGCCAATACATCTCCATTTCTCTTGAATTATCCCGACTGATACTTGTACTTATCCAAGCGACAGATAAGCCGATACAAAGCACCGCAAGGGCGTATGTGGCTATCTTATAGCCGAATCGGTATGAGTAAAAATTATTTCGATTCATCCTGCACCTCCTTGTCTACAATTATCCCAATCCACCATCCGTCTATTCCAGTGTAATTCCGCTCGATATTATCAACATTGAAGCAGGTATGACCGTATTCGTTTCGGTATAGTTTGAAAGCGTTGTGTCCTGAATAATTAAACTCCTTCTCCATTTTGAGCAGTTCGTCAATGTCCCAGCCGTCAATAATTAGTTCAGGCATGATTAACTGGAAGAAGTATTTGCGGTCGGTATGAAACGGCATCACGAACCAGTCCCGATAGGCTTGTTTCGGGGTTATTATACCCTGCCTGATTTCCAATACCTTGTTATTCCTGATGTCATTCAGCAGGAATGAATGGTACTTGTACGGATTGGAGTGGTCAATCGAGTGTGGCTCGATATAAGCCGTTTTGCCATCAGGCAGGTCGAACTGATACAGCCAGTCTAAGTTGTCTGGGTGCGTTTCGGTGATAGTGGTGTTGAATGGTGTCATAATGATTTATACGGGTTTAAGGGTGAAAGGTTATTCAGGTATTTCAATGTCAATATTATCAATAACTTTATCAAGTACTCTAACACTACCTTCGCATGCAACTATCGCAGACAATACGACATTCTGAGTTTTTGGATTAATTAATACTTGACGGCAATTGCCATCATCGAACTTTCCAATAATTACTATGTGCTTTAATTTTGGTTCTTTCTTTGCCATGATAGTTTATACGGTGTTAAATTATTTATGTTTCACGAAATCCATTAATCTTTGCCACGCCTCGGTTGTATCTGGGTCGCCAAAATCCAGACGATTACACGCCTCCTGATATGCGTGCCTGATGGTGCTTTGGTCTTTGCCACCGAACACCAATCCAATCATATTGAAGTCATAGTGTGGATAGTTCTCGACAAAGTATTTGACCAAGACAAACCGGACATTCACCGCATCGTATCGTTGCGAACTGATTACATCTTCCATGGTCATTTTTCGCTCTGGAATCCTCACAACCTCGTATTGTCTGGTTGTGCGTTTGGTTACATCGAACGACCTAATGAAGCCGTTGAACATATCGAGTTGAATCGTTGGCGGTGGTATCTCTTCCATTTTGCTTAATAGCCATTGGTCTACGGTGGCTTGTCCGTACAATTTTACGCAGATTTGGTAAGTGGTCATGAATTAAAATAAGTTGATTTGTTGTCCTTTGATTGCTTGAGTCGGGTCGGGCGTGCCGTATGTTTTCAGAAATGCCTCGTATCGCTGATTCCCTTGCTCAAAGTATTCAGCATCAAGTTCGCACCCCGTAAAGTCGAAGCCTTCCATGTGGCAAGCGATTCGGCTCGATTGCGAACCCATGTGGCTGTCGAAGATAGTATCGTTTGGCTTGGCGTAGTTGCGGAGAAGCCAGCGGTAGAGAATTATTGGCTTATGTGTTTTATGTATTCTTTTTTCATGCTTAGATAAATTACCTTCAAAAATATGACCTTCAGTAAAAGAATTCTTTCCTTGAAACATCCCAGACCACATAAATCTAAACTGCCTTACTGCAGAGTTAAAAGAAGTCCAAGCAAGTTCACAATCGGCAAAGTCTGAATCTCCATTGCATTTGTCCCATACAACCCAAGACGAACTATTTGCGTTTTGAATATTTTCAATGAAGTGATTTGCACCCCAGATTATTTGATTCTTTGACACTCGTTTCAGTTGCTCAAAATATTCTTTATTGGGTGCATTGTTATCCCAGTCTTTAATTTCGTTTTTTATCTTTACATGGCTTATCCTTCCATTTCGCTTGTCTTTAATTTTTACTATACCATTCCTGTTTTTTTTACTTTCCCCAATCCCATACGGAGGGTCAACAATTGCCAAGTCAAACGCTTTGTCTGGTAAGCCTCGCATAAATTCAACGCAGTCGATTAGGTGTACTTCGCTTCTCATTTGCTCAATTTTATCTCAATACCAAGTTTTCTAAATATATTCAACATCCTGAACACGGGCAGTTGAGTCTTGCCCTGTTCAAGTCGCTGATATGCCAACAAGTTCATGTTGAGCATTTCAGCCATGTCGGTTTGCTTCAATCCCTTTTCGGTTCGGGTGGTGCGGATTAGGTGGATGATGTCGAATTGTGTCATTTGTTTTTATCTTTAGTAGTCAGGACAAGATTCGAACTTGTAATCAAGGTATCTCACCTATACGGGGTACATTGCCCTACCGTGCGTCTACCAATTTCGCCACCTGACTATTTGCCCGTCTATTCCAGGCTGTCACCTTGATTGATAACTGTAGGCTAAGGTGTCCGCACTTCCATTAGTGTATGCGATAGGAAAGCTTTAAATCACATAACGAGAGTTCTATATATTTCACTCACAATTTATTGTTTACTTCAACGCATCCAGGCTAACTTTGTTCCAATTCCGCCACCTGACTATTACCTATTTATACGGGTTCGGTTTTCGTTTGTTTCAATTTTTCCCGGCAACATTCCTCAATAAAATGAAGCACCCTATTTGGAACTCTTTTACGCAAAATCTTCAAAGCCACTGCCAGTTCGTTATCATCAATCCCAACTGGTTCAGCCGGAGCGTACTCATCCTCCTTGTTCCATTCAATGTTATGAGCATCAACCTCACGCTGAACGCCTGACATTTGAATATACTCGTCCAATGAATGCCAGATGCGTTTGTAAGTCATATCATTTATGAACAGCATTGAATCGGCATTGTCACGAGCGTGCAGAATCGTACTATGGTCACGCTTGAAGTACCTGCCCAACATATTCGAGGTAACGCCAGACATTCGGGTCATAAAATAATAAATCAGGCAGTTCCGGACGCAGACAATATCGCCCATTCTGCTTGTGCTGGTCAGGTCTGGAAGCGTCATTTTGCGGATGGCTTCCCTTCGACCATCTTCAAGGTATCGGTATTTAGTCTTGGAAACATCCTGCTCGCATATCCACGGTTCGAGCATAGTAATCAACTGGTGTAGTTTTGGTTCTGGTCGCATTTAGTCTGTGTCTGTGTCCTGTACTCGTTTAATTCCTGCAAACATCGCCCACGGCAATACCGAATGGCGGTATCTTAGCAGGAGGCGGTAATATCGGGTCGTTCTGGTCATTTTAATTTAATTACAAAGTACAATTTTCCCGGTTCTGCACCCCATTCAGGTCTGCCAGTTCCGATTGTGATTTCTTCGATTTCCTTAACCATTCGTGGCGGGTTTTTCGGGTAGGCACGCTGGAATTGGACATGGGTGAATTTGTTAAATACCGGTGCACCACCTGTAAATGATTTCCAATCTATACATTCATAATTACCGGCTAAAATGTCCTTTTTCGCTGACCAATATCCTCCAAATGGCAATTGTATTCGGTAAAGCAATCTACCCATCCAATATTCCGTAATCTCCCTGTATTCCTCCCGCTTCTCGCCAGATTCAATCATATCGTACCACTTGTGGGTAAGAACTAATTTTAGCATTGTCATTTTGATTTAATTATTCTGATTATCTGATCCTCGGTTTTGCCGTACGCTTCGGCCAATAACGCAACGGTTATGCCTCTTTCGTAAAATGCTCTGATGTAGTCGTGTTCAGTCATTGTTGTAGTTCCTTTCAAAATAGTCCTTGCCGTGCAAATACTCACTGCCCATTACGCTCATATCCCCCTCGTTAAAGGCCGTTTCAATTTGCTCTCGTTCCAGTGCTTTGGCCTGTTTAATCGTTTCAATCCAAGCCCCTGTTCTGTCTCCAAACATCTGCTAAATGAGCCATTCAACTGCTGTCTGTTTCTTTTCCATACTAGTTTTTTTTCTTACTGCCCGATACGCCTCCGGATGCTTCATTTTATGCGGAAGCCGGATATATCCGATTAACTGCCCGATTCTGTTGCCATCCTCGGTTCTGCTCGCCTCGACCTTAATCCAATCTTCGGCAAGGTCGGGATGGCAAAACTCGTAATCAGTGGAGGTGAGGTTAATCATATTACTTATTCCCTTACTTATTCCCTTACTTATTCCACCGACTACGCCCGGTGTGTGGCGGTTTAATTTTAGCAGTCAGGACAGGATTCGAACCTGTATCGCCCTATTCGCATTTACCTCAGTAAATTGTGGACTTGAACCACGAGTTGCCAATTACACCACCTGACTGATTATTATTTATTTGTCCCTCCTACATTTCGGACACCGCCCCATATCGTCAATGTCTTCGGTCTCCCAAACCAACTCGCACTCGCCACAAGTGCATTCGGGTAGATTCGGTTCGCCATAGTCCACATTCGGGTCTGGCTGTTTCGGGTAGTTGTTGTCAAGGTTTTGCATATCCATATTCTTTTTTGATTTGTTCAAGTTCGTTTATCGTACCTTTGCCTGCGATGCTTTTCAGTTCGGGCATAAATCGCAGTTCCTCCAAGTCAAACGAGACAAGGTCGTGCAATGTTACAAGGTTCAAGTCATTTATTATCCGCTTTGCCCTGCTCGACAGCAATACGCTATCGAGCAGGACTTTTTTTTGCAAGCGAACGATTACAGCCTTGTTGTGTCGGTGTATTTCGTATGATGTCATAGATTAGAATGGAAGGTCTGAATCGGTTTGACTTGGTGCTGGTGCTGGCTGAATCGGTGCAGTCGCCTTAACTTTGACCTCGACTTTCCAGATTGATAAGGTGTTGAACACCTTGACCACATCGTACTGCCCAGACCATTCACGACCTCGCAAGTTGATTTCGAATGATGCAATGTCGTTTGGGTTGATGCCATCGAGCAGACCGACTTTCTCGCCCTGTGCTTCCAGACCGATGACCTGCGGATACTTGCTGTCTGAGTCAATCTCGACATGGATTTCTCTTTTTTGGAATCCTTTTTCGCCTACCGTTTGCGTCGGTAGCACTCGTACTACTTTACCTTGTATATTCATAAAATTAAAATGTTACTTGTTGATGATTGTTGGAAATTCTTCTCGCTGTGTATCGTACTTCAATAATTTTACTGATGTGCCTGTTACATAGCAATTCCATGCCTTAATTATAATTGCCATCTTTGCACCTCTTGGTAATTTCCGAAGCGATGTTTTATCTGCAATCAATTTGTTTCTAAGCACTAATAAAGTGCTATTGGTAATTGACTCGCCACGACACAACTGAGCAAAAAAGGAATCAACCATTAACTGATTTGCTTCGTAAAATGACGCATAAAATCCGCCAATGAATGATGGTGCAAGTATTTTGGCAAAGTCCAGATAATAAGCCAATGAGTTACGAGTTACCAAATCCCAAAACTCAATACGCTCATTATAAATGTCAAGAAGCATTTGATTAGTCGGCTTCGTTCGCAGTTGCTCTTGGCTTTTGTTTCCGTTCTGAATTGCATTATAAAAAGCAATAATCGATGGGGTCACATTAGCATTCTTTATTTGAGCAACTTTAAAAGAGTCTCCTGCATTTCTTGATTTGCCTGTGTCTAATACTGAAAATACATCATCAGCAAGACCCTCAACAACGCACATTGATACTGGCGTGTTTGCTTTAACAATGGCAGTCAATCTGTGCTGTCCATCTATCAATTTGCCAGTATTGCTAAACTTGATACACTCTGCTGTATCTGACTTCCATCTGCCATTTAATATGTCTCGCACATACTGGGCAACTTTGACATCGCTAATATGCCGATTGATGGTGTTCATTTTCAGATAATGCCGTGCAATATCTGGTGTGATTACGATTTGTTTAAATATGAGCATAAGGTTAAAATGTTACTTGTTGATGATACTTTTCAAATTTTGCCCAGAACTTTAGCAGGGCGTCCATTGTGGCTTTCAGTTCTTCAATGATTTCGTTCCGCTCGACTCGATAAATGTAGAGTGGTTTCGGTGCGAATCGTGGGTCATACGATATGAAGTCGAGCCATTGCAACTTCTCATTGACCAAAAAGTATTGATATACTTGCCACTTATGCTCGTTTGGTAGTCCCCCCATCCGAATCGTTCTGACATGCGTCTTGGTGCTTGGGCATTTGACCTCGACCGCACCTGTAAAGTCCTTAGTTAAGCCGTCTGGGGACATTCCCAACCAATCGAACTCATCATGAATGCAGAACGCCACATCGATTAGTTCTATGCCGGTCTGAGCGGTGTATTTCGCCTTTGCCTCGGGTTCTTGTTCAGTCCCCCATTTCATCGCCTCGGACTCATAATTGTTCTCGAGAGCGTCCCATAAGTGGTCATCGAAGCATTCCCGCTCGGCAATAAGTGCGTCCACTACGGGCAAGTTGTCTGACTTCATGATGTCTTTGGTTCGGGACGAGGTTATCCGTCCAATCCTGAGGGCGTGCCACTCCCGACTGCCTTGTTGTGTGTTGTCAATTACTTTCATTTTCTATCTGGTTTTTGCGTGAATCCTTATACGATAACATTGCCGATTTTGTTTCAGCATCAAAACTCTGCCACAGAGCGACCAGAGACGGCATATCTGCACAGGCATTAATCGCCTCGATTTGCTTTGTCCAGTCCTTAGGCTTGTCCGGCGTTGGTTTGGTCGCCTTAACTCGAATCGCATCCGTTACATCGCCAAACGCTTTGACCCGTTCGACTCCAACCACAATCTTCTGACCTGCCCATCGTTCGATAATTGGAGTACCCAATACTTTGGTGATGGTCTTGCAATTGGTGCGGTTCAGGATAATCGGCTTGGTCTCGGCTGTTCTGGCTACGATACAGAGCGAATCTTTTCCGTCCGAACCTTTGACCTTCTCCTGTGCAACGGATGCAATGGTGACGATGATTTGACCATAACTGCCATCGTTCTGAACGAGGTCGTGCGACCCGAAGTAATCCGTTGAGGTCATTTTTTTCCAGTGTGTGCTTGTTGTCATTGTCCGAAGTGAATTAAGATGTTGTGAAAGATAAGCATGCCGATTCCCATTAGAATCGCTACGAGCAGGACTGCTGAGACCTTCTCGAAAAAGTTTGGTTGTTGTTTCATTTGTGTTTGTAAAATATAAGTGGAAGATAAACGGTGGTGATGAAGAGCCAGATTACTTTGAGGTAGCGTTTCATAGTGTTAAGCGATTTCAACATAAACGATGTAGTCACGGCAGTCAAAGAATTGACCATTTTCGAGTTGTTCAGGAACTTCTGCGTCAAATTCTAATTTGTCGAGCCATTCCAAAAGGTACTGGCGTGCTTGTTTGTCGTTTGAAAATACCTCAGTACGATTGTAAAAGGTGATGTGGCTTTGCTGGCTTTGAATTTTGATTGTTGTTGTCATTGTCTGATTTGGTTTAAGTTTTGTGCGTACCGGATGCGCACCCCCCTGTGTGAATGTTATGCGGTCATGTATAACGCCTTTTCTCTTGCTGTTTTCAAGTATTCGACTTGATTCCAGAATTTAGCGATAAGCGTCTTAGCCTGCTCAACTGAATAACCCATTTTAGTTAATTCATTTTCTGTTCTTGTTTGCATTGTTGTCGTTGTCATATCGTGTTGTTTAAATTTGATGAAGCAAAGATACAGCATTGTTTTGTTCCAATGCAAATATTTTTTTTACTTTTCTCATAACTCGCTGATTTTCACAGAGAAATTTTTTTGTAGCAAGCGAATAGAAAGCGTGTAACCTGCCTATCAATCCATTTTTTCGCCTCGTCTCGCCCGATTATTTCGATTGAATCCGTGGCAATATTGATCATGTTCACCTTAAACAAATCGGGCGTTTCGGTTCTGGATACAATTGCCACCATCAAGCCGTTCAAAGTGACGCTGGTTCGCCCAGTTTCTTCATTCTTGTTGTAGTCGTAATTTAAGCCGATGATGGCGGGTGCAGATGGTTCGAGGGCGTTAATTACCGAATTCAAATCGGCTATTCGTGCGTTCTGTTTCATGTTAGAATGGTGCTTTGGTGTTGTCTTGGTTTTCAAAATCTAATCTTGGACTTGGCAGGTAGTTTGTTTTCGGCTCAGGCATTGGTGGTTGTGCCTGATAAGTCCTAAATGGGGTATAAGGTGCAAATCGAGTATAAGCCTTCTCAAATCGCACCATTATCGCACCTAACCGCCCGTTCCTATGCTTGGAGATATGTATCTCCGCCATGTCGAGCGATGGCGTACTGCCGTCCGTCATTAGTTCCTCTTTGTAATACTCAGGGCGGTGCGGGAAAATAACCATATCCGCATCCTGCTCAATCGCCCCAGATTCCCTCAAATCGGACAGCATCGGAATACTTCCGCCCTTTCCTCTCGTTTCGACCGAGCGGTTCAACTGGCTTAACAGCATTACGGGAATGTCGCATTCCTTTGCTATGCCCTTACATGCTCGGCTTATGCTTGATATTTCCTGCTCACGATTGCCCGAAAATCCATCCCCTGCGTTCATTAACTGGAGATAGTCAATTATGAGCAACTTGATACCATGTTCCTGAACCATCCTCAGGACTTTCGCTTTCAATTCCAAAACACTGATATTTGCCGAGTCGTCAATGTATAACGGCAGGTCTTTTATCGCCAAACTGCTTTCCCTGAACTGGTGAAACTCATCCATCTGGACACGCCCAGACCGAATCTTCTCGCCCTCGATTTCAGCCTCCATAGATTGCAAACGGAAGACCAACTCATGACAACTCATTTCAAGCGAAAAAAACGCCACTGGATAGCCTTGTTTTGAGGCAGTGATAGCAAAGTATAGGGCAAGTGCTGTTTTGCCCATAGCGGGTCTCGCACCGATAACTATCAATGCCTGCTTCTGCCAACCTGATGTAAGTTCATCAAGTTGATAAAATCCAGTAGGAACGCCCGTAACGCCTTTTTTGGAATCCATCCGCTTTGATAATTCCACAATGTTTTCGAGTGCCAGACGCTCAAAAGATACCGCATGTTTCCTGAATATCGACTGGGTCAAATTATACGCCTGTTCCTGCACATAGTTGAGCAGTTCGAACGCATCGGTAGTCGGGTCAAATCCTTTCAACTTTACATCGTTTGCAATGCGAATCAGGTCACGGGCGACATAGTGCTGATGAATAATCTTGATGTGATACGGAAGATTGGCTGAACTAAACAGGCTATCTTTCATCATGGACAACTCCACGACATGCGAAATAAAATAGTTTTCCTCTTTGCTCTTCAACTCGCTGTAAACGGTTATCAAGTCAATCGGCTTGTCTTCCATGTACATCTGCTCGATTAACTCGTAGATGAATTTATTTTTGCTGATGAAGAACCAGTCCGATTTGCAGTTGGCAAATATGTTGGGTAGTTCGTTCGTTTCGTACAGCATCGAGGATATTATCGCCTTTTCCGCTTCCTCGCTGTATGGGGGCGTAACGCCCGGCACAAATCCGCTCTGGTCGATTTGCGGTTTCTCTTCGTACTTCTTTTTTCGTGTTGCCATTATTCTTGTGGTTCGGGGTTAAAAAATTGTGTTGTTCCTAATTGGTTGGACTTGTTAAATTCATCTGCCATCAATTGCTGTTTTCTCATTTTGTCGTAGGTGAATGAATTTTTAGCGTTCAAAATCTTCATAGCACTATCAACTACCCATGCCTCTTGAACGCCAGAAAAATCATTTACATAAGCCTTTACACCACCTTTTTTCAATTTCCAATTGTTGTACACCTTAATCATTTCAATTAATAGTCCTTCAACGGAAAATCTCTTTTTAAGTTGCTCCCAATGGTCAAGGCTAAGCAATACGAGTGGAGAATCAAATTTAACGCAAGGCATTATTCCCTTTTTTGCCATTTCTTGAACAAACTCTTCGTCTGTTAATTTTTTGGCTAATTCAGTACGCTTTGGTTTTCTTGGTTTTGAAACTTTGTTTACAGGTAAACTTTGTTCTTCAGGGGGTAAACTTTGTTGACCCAATAATATACTATAAGAAGTATCTATATTAGATATATCTTCTTTTATATTCTTATTGGGTAAACTTAGTTTACTCCTTTCGGAAACTTTGTTTACCCGTAAACTTAGTTGACAGTCAACTTTGTTTACTCCTTCAATATTGACCTGTAACCATCCTTTATCATTACGAATCAACAAGTTACGCTCTATCAACCTGCCAATCGCTTTCAAAAGTCCGGGTTTACTTACTCCAAACTCTTTTGACAGCCTTTCCTTACCAACATAGCACCACCCAGACCCGTTTTGGTCATACTCGGAAAAATACCTGATTCTTTCGATCAAGCCAACCTCGAAAAAACTCAGGTCGTATTCCTGAATCATTTCGAGATTGACCATTACGAATGATTTTGAGTCTGTCATAAAAACAAAGTTTCACGCATTAGGTCGTATGACTTGCGTACAGAAGAATCAAGAAACATATTTTCTTGACTTAATCTTCCCAACAATTCATACAACAAAGCCTCGTTTTCTTTATTGTCTATCATTGAAACTTTAAGAATCGGAAAGTTATAATCCAAATCTTGATATTCATAGAGACAAAGAATATCCTGAGTTTCACGACCTTTGTTGAACTCATCTATGAGTTCTTTGCATTTTTTTTGAACTGATGTTCTTAGTTCTTCTTCTAAAAATTTTTCCATTTTACTTAAAATTAAAAACCCCCGGAACAAGCAGAGGTCGAAGATGCTCATCCCAAGGGGCTGTTTAACAAAAGTATTTTCCTATCCGCTTCGACCCGGATATCCTGACTGATTCAGGAACTGCAAATATACAAACTAATTCACAACCTTCAAAATTATCTTGCCATCCTTGCCCCAAATCTTGCGGGCGTAAAACTCATGAACTCCGCTGTCATCCTTGCCAAAACAATCCATGAACCCTTTGACTAAGTTGTCCAAATCCGGCTTATACCGGTGTGGCTGACCCTCGAGTTCCTTGCGTTGCTTCTGGGTGTAACTAATCGGGAACGGCATGACAAAGGTTATTTCAAACCGCTCTGGGCATTCCTTAATTCCTACGCCACGCAGGAACATCCGTAACGCTGTCTTATACCTTGCGTATCTCTGGAACGGCTCGCTGAACTTCGCCCTTTGCGTAGTTCGAACCGCCCCCATGCCGATAATGTCAAATTCGAATTCCTGCATATCAATGCTTTAACGGATTGCCAAAATAAATGTTTCACAAAGTTGAAAAAAATTAATAAATTGTCACACATAGGTTTTTTGATTCTACCATTTTTTTACGAGAGTTTAGAGTAACAACACCCAGTCTCCCCGACTGGGTTTGTTTTTTTCGTATATTTGCATAGTTAGCACAACTGAACTATGGCAAAAACGAAAAAGCCAATAGGGGACGCCTCGCCCCAGATTGAGGTAAAAAAGAACGGCAGACCGACAACTTACACGCCTGAGTTGGGATTGCGGATATGCAACGAAATATCCTGCTCTGAACTTGGGTTGAATAAACTACACGAACAGCACGAATGGTTTCCAGATAGGCAGACCGTTCTGCTTTGGCTTTCCGTGCATCCTGACTTTTCTGCCCAGTACGCATACGCAAAAGAGATGCAGACCGAGTTGTTGAGGGAAAGAATTATTGAGATTGCAGACGATTCGAGCCAAGACGAAATAATCTCTCCCAACGGCAACCGAATCGAAAATCGGGAATTTACGAGCCGTTCAAAATTGCGTGTCGAGACTCGAATGTGGCTAATGGAAAGACTCGCCCCGAAAAAGTACGGCAAGCAGGTTGAGGCAGATACGGAATCGAAAGACTACCAACCGCCTCAAATTAACCTGCATATTTCACCCGAAGCGATTAAAAAAGCATCGGAGGAATAATGCCCGAACTGAACGAAGCACAGCAGATAGCATACTACTCCAGCCACCACCTCGAAGCGGAAGAGATTCACATGCTGACGGGCGTTGGAGTGGGCAAGACCTACTGGCTTGCGGTCGATTTGATTCCAGACCTTGCGATACCAAACTCTAAGCATTTGATATGTTCGCCAACATTCGCAATGATGAAGACGGCAACATTCAAGAAAGTTCAGGAGGCTTGGGAGGAGTGGGGACTTCGGGAGGGCGTGGACTATGTGGTAAACAAGCGAATGTCTGGCGTTAAGCCTTATTCCGGCATATCTTCGGACAAGGTCATTACATTCCGCTGGGGGTCTTATGTTGTCCTGACCCACCTCGACAACTACAATGTTGTGAACGGCTCAGAGTGGGACACCATAAGCATTGACGAGACAAGAGATGTGCGGAACTTTCAGGAGGCTTTGGACAAGTGCAGAGCAAGGACGAGAGGGACGACTTTCAAGAAGTTAGGTTTACGCCACCGCATCAAGACCGCCACAACTCCTCCCGACAATGTCGCCTATTATCGGGAATTGGAAAGTCAAGCCAAGACCAGCAACGGCAGGATTAAGTTAATCCGAGCCGAATCGTATGCGAACCAACACAATTTAAGACCCGGCTACATTGAGCAGTTAGAACGCACCCTAGACCCGAATTCATTCAAGCGTGAAGTGTTGGGAATGCTCGTCACCAAGCAGGAAACCGTCTGGGCGTATTGCTTCGAACATAAGAAGCATGTGGCGGATATTCAGGAAAGACCCGACCTGCCTATATTCGTATCAATGGACTTTAATGTTAGTCCAATGACCTGCATTTATGCTCAGCACGACCCAAGCAGGAATAGGATCAGGATATTAGGGGAAGAACGAATCATGAACTCGGATGTGTACGAACTATGCGAACGAATAAGAACCAGATACCCCGATACTGCTCGCCTCATCCTGACCGGTGACGCATCGGGAAGAAACCGCTCAGCCACGATGAAAGGCGTGACTAATTGGAAAGCGGTTAAGGGTGCGTTAAAACTATCGGACGCCCAGATACGCTTACTCTCGTCCAATCCGGACAGCAAGGACACGATTGTATTGATTAATTCGATGCTATCGAAGCACCCTGACCTTGTCATTAACCGAGCGTGTAAGTATCTGGTCGAGGATTGCGAAATGATGCAAAGGGGGGATGATGGCAAGAAAATCGCCCCTACCAATATGCACGGACACTTATTCGATTGTTTTATTTACTACCTCTGGACATTTCACCGTTCATTTTTGGATAGGTTCGCAAAATCGGGTAACTTTGCCAGCGTATGAGCAACTTAAAACCAATTTACACTGACGCATCAGGCATCGAGTGGCGGACATTCGAGACTTGGGGCGATATACCAGCGAATCGGGTAATTCCTGCCGACCTTGCCGTTCGCAGGGCATCAATGGGACTAACCCCCGAACGACTCGTCAAAGCGTTCAAGGAGATTAAAGACGACCTGAACAGGGGCGATATTGTCGGAGGCTTTTCAAAGTTCGACCAACTCGAAAGACGGATTGCTGACATTCCAGACGAGTTGCTTCTGCAGGATTTGGCGTGTGTGTTTGTTGTCCATCCTGACGAAGACCCGATGGACTTCGACCCGAAGATGCAACGGGTAAAACTCGAACTATGGGCAAAAGATGAAGATGCACGGTTTTTTTTTATTCAGTTGGGAGTACGCTATACAATGGACTTATCGGACATCTCCGACGCTTATATCCGTTCGCTTATCCTTCAAAGGACTTTGATGGAGTCGAGCGACCCAAGCACGAGTATCTTTCCCTTGGTCGAAACTGGGCTGACGAATTCAGCACTTTCGTGACCGAGGTGAACTTAATGCATCGGATGCTTTGTAACGGGTCATTGACCGAAATTAAAATGCTCGAAAAGATGGGCATAGAAGAGTACGCATCAACTGTCAACGCTTGGAAGTACGAACTGCACCTGAAACAAAAAAGCGTCAAAGTATGATAGTTCTGGTCTTTTTAATTGGGGTCATTTGTGGCATAGCAATTCGGGAATCAGTTAAAGATTAATATGGGCATAGGACGCAAATTAAGGAGAGGCACGATTCGCCCAGTTGTGGATGAAAACGGCAAGGTGTTGTACTTTATCGATAAAAAAGGCAGGCGGATTGACCCGCTGAAATTAATTTAACCCATTTTTTTCGTATCTTTGCCTTGACCGCCCCGGTCATTAGGCGAATCGCCATACAAAGGATAATAATCGAATTGATATGGCTCAAAATATAATATTCCGTGTAGTTGCCGACACTCAGCCAGCAGTGGATGGGATGAATAAACTCGGCAACGCTACCGACAAGACCAAAAAGGATGTTAGCCAATTAGACCAAGCACTTGGCAAAATCGGTACGATGGTCGCTGGTGCGTTTGCCATTGATAAGATAGTTGAGTTTGGCAAAGCCGTATTAAAAGCCACTGCGGAGATGCAGAACTTGGAGGTTCGAATGAAAGACCTTGCAGGGTCAAATGACGAGGCTGTAAAAACCTTTGGCGACCTCAAACAAATGGCAAACGATTTGGGTTTGTCGTACAAGTCGCTTACTAATGGTTATATCCAATTTACAAGTGCTGCAAAAGCATCTGGCATGGAGGTCGATAAGGCATCAAGGATATTCAAATCGATGACCATTGCACTGGCAGGGACTGGGGCGAGTTCAGAGCAGACCAAGAATGCAATGACCGCACTTACGCAAATGATTGGGAAACAGAAGATTAGTGCCGAAGAATTGCGACAACAACTTGGGGAGGCCATGCCGTCGGCATTTGGTATCATGGCTAAAGCATTGGGTATAACAACTCAGGAACTTGACAAGATGATGGCGTCTGGGCAACTACTTGCCAATGAAGTTCTACCCAAGTTTGCAGAGGAGGCAGAGCGTGCATTTGGTGGCAATACGGAAAAGATGGCAGGTAATATTCAGGCTAACATGATGCGATTACAAAACGCTTGGGAGGGTTATATGACAAGCCTCGGTGAGCGGTTTTATGGTAGCGGTGGCGGTGCTGAGGTGCTTGCTGATATGCTTACTTGGTGGACTGAAATTAATCAAACACATGACCAATATATTCAAAATGAAAGAATGCGTTTGCTTGCTGACTACAAACAACAAGAACAAGTCAAAGAGCAAGTTGCAAATCTTGAAAAAGAAAAAAAGAGCGAGGAAGAAATTATTCAGGTATTAGAGGCGAAAATCAAAGAGCAGGAAAAGATTGCAAGAGGTTATGAAATGATTGGCGGTTATCAGTTTCTTACTGGTGTTGAACTTACCGCAGAAGAAAAGGTCGAAACGCTAAAACTCATCAACGCCATGAAGCAAAAAGTGCAGTTGATGAAGGATGAAATTAAAGAGCGAAACAGACCAAAACCGAAAACGCCAGAAGAAATAAAATTGGCAGAAAAGGCAAGGAAAGAAAGAGAAAAAGAACTTGCTGAAAAGAAGAAGTTAGAAGACCAAGAGTTCGAGGATAACCAGAAGCGGAGGGATGGTGAATTAAAAGCAGATAAGGAGACCGCTGACGCTCGTGATAATTTTGACGAACAAGAAAGACTAAAAAGAATTGACCGATTAGAAGATGCCTCAAAACTTGCCGAGGAACAACGCATGAAAGACATGCAGTCCGAGTTGAGGGACATTAATATGAAGCATAGCATAGGTCTGTCAAGCGAGGAAGATTATTTCAAAGCATTACTCGAACTTCGCAAAAAGTACGGGATGGATGTTGCGGATGTTGAGGATAAGATTACTATAAGCGATGTCGATAAAAAGAAAACACAAAAAGCACAAATAACTAAATTAGCAGGAGAAACAGCGGAAGGCGTTACTAATACTATACTTGCATACAAGCAAAGGGAGATAGACAGCGAGAGAGATATGGTCGAGAATCAAAGACAGCAGGGATTGATTTCAGAGGAACAATACGACCAACAAATGAGAGCAATCAAACGCAAGCAAGCCATTGCAGACCGAATCGCTGCGATTGCTCAGATTGCGATTAACACAGCAGTCGCTTTAACCAACCCAACCAACATAGCGTCTTTCGGGGCAATATCACCTTTCATTATAGCCTCAGGGGCAATCCAAACCGGTATAGTCCTCGCCCAGCCTCTTCCATACAACAAAGGAACGAAACGAGTGCCAATGATGCGAGGGGCGGTGCGTGGTCGTGATTCGGTACACGCCATCCTGACACCAGACGAGCGAGTCGTGCCTGCTGATATTAATATGCAACCCGGATATTCTGCTTTATTAGACCTTGCTCAGGACAAAAAGATTAGCGACAAAGAGGCTGGATTCTTGGCAGAGTTGGCAACATCAGGCATGAGGCGAACTGGCACGCAACAAAGCATCGACCCCGACATAATCGGGAAAGCAATAGCCAAACACATTCCTCACACGAATGTGGCTATAAACGACCGAGGCATTGCGGTTATCACCGAGCGAAGCCAAACCGAAATACGCAGACTTAGGAGGAGGATAGGCTGATATGTTACAGGTCAAGATTAACGGCACACCGATACAGGGCAGGATTGAGGGATTGGAAGACTTTACGCTGAATTACTCCCGTGATTCCGAAACAGGTCGGACGCAAAAGAGTTATACGAATCAGTTGAAGTTCTATGACGATGCGTTTGCAATCATCTACCCCTTGATGGTAGCGAATCCAAACGGCTTGCAACAATCCGCTAATGTCGAGATTTGGGACGATTGTTGCAACGCTCCCGTATATCGAGACCTTATCATTCGGGGCGATATGGTTGACTTCTGCACGGGCGACTGCTTCGTAACGGCACGATTGACACGCCAAGACCCAGACGAGTTGATTTATCAATGTTTGAACAAGTATGAGATAAGTTCAAACAAGAATGGGTATTTCAATCACCAGCCAAACAATCAACCCAAGTTCCCCCTCGTTGTGTATTGCAACGAACTACGCCCGAATTGGTTGATGGCGACTCTTCTTAGTATTGTTATTTTCAATCTTTATATTGGAATTACTTTTATTGGTTTCATTGTTTCACTGCTTGCGGTAATCATTATCAATTTATTTTTAATATGCTCGGGTTTAAGAGGGATAGAAAATCTTCTTAATTCATTAGTTCCGGGCAATCCAGTTAATATTGTTCCTCCATTTTGTGACCAAATCATACAAGACCCATTATTTTTTATTCAGGAGGCAAAGACTTTTGTCGATAGAATTATAGAAAATGTAATCGGTTGCGGTCGCAAACATCCGACTCCGCTCTATCGGCAGTATGTCGAGAATGCGTGTCAGATATGCGGTATTAATCAATTCAACTCATCAATATTAAACGACCCGAACAGCGAATACTACAACGCCTTATACTTTAACGCCCCAGCCGATGCGGGCAGTCGTTCTGCCGTTGGGTACATCAGCGAGAACAGACCAATAGCAACTATGTCTGTTTGGCTTGATACGATTGCCAAAGACTTCAACGCTCGTTGGTGGATTAGTCAGGGTCAGTTGTACTTTGAGCGTAAAGACTACTTCCTAAGCCAACCCGTACTTTATGACGCTGATATAAACCAAGAAACTGGCGATATATTGGAGGGTGTATGCTTCACCTATAACGAGGGCAAGTTATTCTCCTCAATCAAAATTGAGGCAACGATGGACGCTTTGGACGATGTAGGCAACGAAGCAAGAGATAGATATATCGTTTACTTTGATTACGGCTCAAATCAAAATTGGGAGGGTGCGAACAAGAAAGTATTATCCTATTCACCTGCGCGATTCAGGAACGATGGCATCGAGGCGGATATATTAACTCATTTTAGCACACTGCCATTCGCAAACCAATTATTCTTGGGCAACTTGACACAATACAGCAAGGCGTTACTAATGGCAAAAGGCACTGCGTCAAACCCAAAGATGTTAATTTGGGACGGTCAAAGTTACACCGATGCCTATGTCAAAATATACAACGGCGTTCAGAATATGCCTGCGATGGTTAATTCAGGTCAGTCCGATTTGTACGATAAATTCCACCGCATTGACGACCCCAATATCAACCCATTCCGATTCTGGAACGCTGAGTTGACCGTTCGTGCTAACTGCCAACTCGTACAGCAGTTGGATGTAAACAGAACGGTCAGACTACGCACACCATACGGGGCGATCGTCAATGCCCGAATCAATCAAATCAACGCCAATCTTGGCGAACGAACAATTCAATTTACTTGTGAATTCTAATGGCAAATAATCAAACTATCACGGTCGGGATTGACCGAAATTGGAACATAAACTTCGGTAACTTATGCGATGGCGATACGGTCGAATTAAGGCTGTGTAACTACGATGGAGGAACGCATACCGGTTCAATTCGTGTTTGTGGATGCGAGGCGCTCACATTCGTACCGACTACATTTACGCTATCGGCTTGCGAATGTATCACGATTACAGGCACATTCAATGGCAATGGCTATCCGGGCGTTGGTAACTGCTTTATAGAGGTTGACTTCAACAACAAAAAGAGTTTTATCAACCTGAATTGGAACGAGGTTTACTGCGACATTGACCCAGTATCTTGGACATTTGCCGACCTGAATAACTCGATCGTACTCGAATCGAGAACATTCAATGCCGAGTGCGACACAACGGATAATTACGCATTTGCCCAAGCCGTTTATTTACAACGGACACTTCGATTCGCACAGCCACTTGTCGCAGGTGATGAGTTATTTCTTAGTCAATGGTTGTTCGCTCAAATCGTTGATTGGTCGTATCAGAATTATCCCGTAGCAGGTTGGAAAACTCGCCTATGTTTACAGCCAGCAGGCGAGGGACAAGACCCAAGCGTGGATGGCGTTTACCAGATGGAATGGTACGGACAGCAACCATCCGAGGAGAACAGCCAAGACACGCCATATGTCTATGCAACCGTATCAGGCAACGGCTCGCAAGTAATTTATCGGGTTGAGTTCAATCTCCCCGAAGATAGCCTAAACCCCCCGAGCAACTTCCCCCTTGCCAACCATCGGATACTTTTAGCCAACTCGACACGCAATGAAGTTGAGTTGAATAACCAAAGCGAGAACTCGATTTACCGCAACCTGAAATACATGAGTTGGGCGTTCGTCGTTTATCGCTCTGTCGGTTCGGTTTATCAGGACGATATCTTTTCAATTCGTGGTAAGTTCCCGTTCGAGAAAGAGGGAGTCGGGGCAAATGCAGTCGCTTTCTTTTTGCTATCAACGAGCCTTACAACGCCAACGGGTCAGCCTACTCAATACCTTTCGACCATACGCCAGACTAAGGTGCGTGTTGACTTCCAATTTGCCGATAACAATGTGACTGGCACACCACCGACAGATATGTGGGTGTATCTGATTCGTAACGATTCGCAGAACAACCAACTCGACTACTACGAGAACTACGAGTACGACCAAGCCGACTTGACCAACTTAGTGGCGGGTAATGTTATTACACCCGTAACGCCTCCGACCAACATTACTGCTAATGAGTTCTTTGCCGAGTTTGATGTGGCAAACCTAAGGCAGGATTTGACGGGCGTAGAGGACATTTCCAATAATTACCGATTCATCTTCATAACGACTTCTGCATTAGACAGACAGAGTCGGTCTTGGATAACCGAACCGATTCAACTAATCAATTATGACGATGAGAACCTAACACTAACGGGTGTTGAGGCTAAGTTCAGGACGGTTGAACAGGAATACGCAGGTACGGTCGGAACGCTGTTAGGTACTTGCGTCAATATGAATTTGGAAACGGTACTACAAGCCAACTTGCCACTATTAGACGCAGAAGTACAAGCCAAGACGGGCGGTTTAATTACGACCGCATTCGAAGCGTATCGGGGTGCAACATTGAGCATTTACGAGCAGTCTCCTTTGACTGGCTCGACTTTGCTCAACACGCAATACTTCGGGGCGAAAGGTCAGTTAATTTGCGACAAGGTAACCGACAACGGACTTGACCCAATCGTGAACAATTCGCAAGGTGCAAATATAGATTTGGTCTTTCCATTTACCATACCCGACAATGTTTACCGCAAGATAGGCAGAGAGGGGTTGTTTCAATCGAATATAAACAACTCGAACTCTTGGTCAACGCTTAGTCTTGCCTCGCTGAGTTGCGTGCAGAATCGTACAAGCGAGCAATGCGATGTGTTGTTTGCTTTGCCGGATATTGCTGGTGCGGACAATCCTGAATACATGGCGTATGTACCTGATACGAATGAGGTTTGGGTGTGTAATTTAGCAAGTCATACAATATCAATCATTGATGTTGCAACGCTTACAATAACAGCCACAATCACACTAACGGCAGGTGATGCTCCTGTTGGTATTGTTTATGTTCCTCAAAAGGGGTGCTATGTAACATTACAGGGTGCAAATTCAACCGTGTTAATTAACATTTACACAAGGGCAATCACTGCAACAATAGCAACGCCAACAACACCAAGACAAATAATTTACGCTCCAAGCATAGACAGACTTTTTGTTTTTTGTTCAAGCGCCAACCTGTACGAAATTGACCCACAAACCAACACAATCACGAACAGCCTAAACACGCTTCAGACGGGCGGTCAAAGTGTTACATATTACGCAGGCAACGATTCGCTTTATACCGTAGCAAATGGCTCAAGCGACTTTGTTGAAACACCTCGCAGTACATGGATTCCAAGCGCACCAATATCCGTTCCTGCACAGCCATTTTCGATATTTGCATCAGCCAATAATTTTTGGATTGCCACGACCAACACGATTGAGGTTTATGACTACACAAACACGCTCATAACCTCATTGCCTTACACAGGATTGGGCGGGCGGTCAATAATCGAAAACGCAGGTATCATTTATGTTGGCGATGCAGGAAACAACCTTGTCAGATTGATTGACAACACCACATTTGTTGAAATTGCAACCTATCCTGCCGTAGCAAATCCAAGACGCTTGTTATTTGGTGGCGGTCATTTGTGGTTATCTCAATTTACTTCTGATTCCGTCCGCCCCTACCTGCTCGACTGCAACGACTCGCTTCCCCCGTTCACGATGGTAAACAGAAACATCAACCTGAATTGGGACTTGGAATTCGAGTTCTTCGACAATACCGAAATTTACACCATCACGCAGGAACTAAACCGCCCAAGTCCGAGCAAGGTAGCCGACTTTGTGAATGACTTTGTCGATATCATTATCGAGGAATATCCTGATGATGGCACACCGACTCCAATTCCAATCGACAACCTCTGCCCAACAACGGGTCAGGTCATTGTAACGGGCAACTTCATCAATCCGCAAAAGGTAATGTCGGTCGGTATCGAGTTACAGCCAGTGCGAGGCGGTATGGTTAGTTCAGAGTCGTCTGCATCGCCTATCTCAATACCAAGCGATTCGCCTTACATTTACGACCTGACACCTGCATACGGCACGACAAGTACCGTATCATTCAAGATTGATACGCCTGCTCTGAATTTGACTGGCGATTATGAAATTGTTTTACACTTTATTACACAATAACAATGGGAATCATTAGAAATGTTGATGTCGTCTTAAATCCGGGTAACGGGACAGTCAATGCGGAAGATATAGTTTGGCAAGTACCCGTGACGCCTAACTGCGGGCAACTTTGTGACGAAATAATTCAGGAAGAAATTATATGCAATCAGTCCGATGCGTGGAATAATAATCTTTGTCCAAACGACTTTTGCTACTCCGCACCAGTCGTGCCGGGTGATTGCTTGCATTTTCAGTTTCAATTCCAGAACACACGCAACGCAAAGAACACCATCAGTTACTCGCAATTCCTGCAACGACCGAACCCGAAAATTCAATATGGCTGGTATCATCCAACATTGAACCCAACTAACTGGACGATTCGGGCGAGGATGTTTAACGCTTGTACGAATCAGGAATATACCGACCCATTAACGGGTCAGAACTATGCCGATGTGTTTATGCGTCAGGCTGGAATATTCTTGAGCCAAGACCGCACCGCATCGAGTAAGACATTGCCGATTAACTCTTGGTACAGATGGACGCAGAACGCACAAATCTGCATACCCTCAACTTTGCCGGCGAACTTTCCAAGTCAGTTTTATTTTACTTTTGAGGTCAAGAATTTCGCCAACGCATCAAGCACCGTTTACAGCCAACTTTACGAAATAGACACCTGCTCAAATACGGTCTATTTAGAGGGTGCGTACAGCCTCAAAGACTGCTTCGGGTATGATTACTCCATTCCAAAAGATAATATCATAGGCGAGCAGAAATACACGCCATTTGACCAAGTTTTATTCGGAACGGCATTATACAACAACATTTCCAACCAATACCGCAACGCTCACAGATTAAGAGGCACTGCTTCGTATGTTGGTCGTATGATTGAAAAGGATATTCCAGAACGCCAATGCTTATCAATCAAGACCAGCATCAAGGAGCAGTACAGCGTTAAGTTGAAGCCGATACCGCCTTATGTTGCCGAGATTGTGAATAACAACTTATCTGGCAAGGTGGCGTATCTGTCGGGCGTGCCGGGTAAAGGTGCGATCGAAGTCCAACCGAATGGCGGTGCGGAAAAAGCAAACGACATCAGCAATATGTGGGTAGTTGATTTAACGCTGAACGGGTGCGAATGTTTGGATTATCACCAATGTTAATTATCTTTGTGCCGTTGTCATTTAATTAAGGTTTAAGTGGGATGCAGGAGGGGTGATGTCCTCCTGCATTTTTTTATTTATGAATAGTTCAGAATTACGTAGGTCAGTCCAAGAAGCACTCGTTCAAGTCGAAAAAACCTTGCTCAAAAAGAACGAGGAATACGCAACCGATAACGATGTGTTCAGGAATTTCCGCACCGGAATAAGCATCCAATCCAACCCGCAGGCAGTCGCTTGGGAATACATGACAAAGCACCTGCAATGGATTAAAGACGCAATCCAAACCGACCACAAGCCGACCCATGCCGAACTGGACGAGAAGTTTATCGATGCGATAAATTACTTACTTATCATTCGTGCAATGTATCAGGACAGGTCGTAATTTTTTTATTTGCAAATTTATTTTTATCTTTGTACAACCTCTCCCAGAGGGTAGGCAGTTTGCCATATTTCGGGAACATAAAAATCGTTCTCACTACTAAACAAATCAATATGCCATTAACTTGCACCGGATGCTCAGTTAGCGTCCCTACCCTCTCCGCATCATGCGGAAAAAACAAGAAGCAAGGCGGTCTGCCATACCTTGCCATCGTTGCTTGTGATTACACCTTTACAAATCCAACTGACCCAGCAGAATGGGCAAGTGCCATCAGTGCCAACAACGCAAGAGTTGTTAAAGGTCTGCTCGGTTCACTTGCTGACCCGTCCAACACTACCAAGCGTATCGGTTCTTGCGACCCTGAAACTTTGTTAGGTCGTGTCTGGACGCTTAACTTCCAAGATTACAACTTCACCGAAACAGGCAGTCCGCTTGTTTTCGAGAAAGAGGCGTTTTACAACGACATCCAAGCCGACCCAAGTAAATACTATTTATACTTTGGTTCTTGCGATGGAAGAATGTGGCTTGTTTCCGACTTCACTTTAATGATGAATGTTATCGTTCCCGACAATAACCAAGATGCAAGATACATGAACGTTCAAGTTATGTATCAAGGTCTCACCATGGGAACTCAATATGTTTTCGATTTAGGTACAGTCTAATTCACCCCGTAACAGATGGCATACGAGCCTATTGATACGGGTTTCGGGTTCTATTTCGACCCCGAGGAACGACCTGATGCGTACCTGCGTTGGGCAGAGCAGTATTACTCGATGATTGTGCATACGCAAGGGCATAATCCGGGTAAACTGCTCTACCTACAACGCCCGAACGAAGCCGATGATATCTATCGTTATCGTCTGGCTAATTTTGAGGCGATTACAAAGGGTGCAATAAGTCGGGCAAAGAACGAGGTGTTCAGTCCTATCGGGTCTGCTAAGTTCAGTTACAAGGTGGACGAGGACACGGAGGAGTTCATTGAACGCCCTGTGTTTGGTATGTCCGAGGGGTACGGAACTGGATACGACTATTGGCAATACATCTTCAAGGTTGCCTGTGAGCGTATAATTGACGACCCGAACGGATATATCACTTGGATGCCATTCGGTGAAGGCACGACAGACCCAACGCAAAAAGTCGACTTATATCCATACCAGATTTATTCTGTTTGTATTACTAGGCTTACAAAGGACAGAATTACCTTTTATAAGCCCGAGGAACGCTTCTATTTAAATTCTGGTACAACAGGTCGGATATTTTACACAATTGACAGGGAGGCTTATTATCGCCACTACGAAATCGAACTGCCAGACAATAAGTCCACATTCGGAACGGAACTTATGTATCGGCACAACTTAGGTGAGTTGCCTATTGTGTTGAATGGTGGATTTCGTAAATCTGCAATCGGACAATACGACTACAAGACACGCAAAGCCGTATGGGGCGAATCAACTTACATGGGTTGGTCACCTTACACATTCAATAGTGGGTCAGCCTTGTTGCAGAATACTTTCATGCCTCAATTCGTTGACTACATGGAATCGTTCTTTGTCGGTTTTGTTGGATATGCAAACGAAGCACTAAAGACCTTTGACGATTGGAAAGGTGCGAGGGTAATGACTTCCAACCCGATTCGAGTTGAGAAGCAAATGCCTTGCACTGCCGAGGGGTGCAATAACGGCTATGTCTGGGGGCATGATAGCGATGGCAACGATTCAAGGCGTGCGTGTAATACCTGCAACGGTTCAGGCGTAATGGTTCGCAGTCCGTATGGTATTTATCAGGTCAAAGTACCCGATAGCACAACGCTCGAAAACCAGACGCTTGTTGATGACCCCGTGTCGTATGTATCGCCTCCCGTTGATGGGTTGGAGTACATGCAGAAAGCATGGGAGACATTGATACACAAAGCCGAGTTGGAGTTGTATCAACTCTTCACCGACTCGGCTCAATCTGGCGAGGCTAAAAAGGTGGACAGAGAGGGCAAGTATGCAATGATTATGGCTATGTCGAATCACATATTTGACCACATCATTTACAACCATCTGAACTTCCTGATTCGTTTACGCAACATAGTCAATCCTGAACCTCCGATAATCGTCAAGCCGACATCGTTTGCAATTCGTGACGAGGGAATGATTATCGAGGAGTTGAAGCAGTTGAACGAAGCGGACGCACCGATACCGGTAAAAGTCAAAGCACAAAAAGACCTAATGAAAAAACGCTTCTCAGGCAAAGCCGAAGCGAGCGAAATAATTGAGTTGATGGTTCAGTTCGACCCGCTCTATGGACAATCAATGGAGGACATCGAGCGTATGCAACGGATGGGTGCGATTGATACAAGGTCGGTTCAGAAACATGCGTATTGCTACCATGTGTTAGAGCGTGTAATGGAAAAGGTTGACGACATGGAACACGAGATGGAAGAGCCTGAGATCCTTGCATTGATGGAGACCGAGTTCAATACAATCGTTCCACCTCCTGCCACGCAGATTCAGATACCGACATTTGAATAATGGCAAAGCGTTCACCAGAAGATGAAATCGACCTACTCATTGATAACTTGGTTGATAATGCCAAGCGAGGGGCAGACGATGCCACTGGGCGCATCATTAAGTTATTGGACAAGTACTTGGACGGTTTCCAGTTATCTGATGGAACATTCGTTTTATCTGAGCAAAACAGCCGACTTCTCACTGGTCTGGACTCCGAGATCGCCAAAGCAATCAACGCAAGTACCTACCCATCCAGCGTGTCCGATATCGTCCGAAGCCTGCCCGAAATTGAACGATTGAGCGAAATGGTACTGCGTCAATACAATACCAACTTTGCATTTGATTTCGACCGCTTAGGGGTGTCGCAGTTACGCCTTGCCCAGACCGAGACGATTGTTCAAAATATGACTGGTACTGGATTAACTGCCGAAATTAGACAACCGATTCGGGACGCAATAAACCGAAATGTTTTTGCAGGGGCGAAAGTGACCGATACCAAAGCCAGACTTCGTGATTTCCTACTTGCATCCGAGTCAGACAAGATGAACCGAATGGCTCGATATGCGAATGTCTGGGCGCAGGATGGCATCATGCAATACGATGGAATGATATACGACCGATTCCGCACAGAATACGCACCAAACAGCATTAGGTATATCGGCAGTCTTATTGGTGATAGTCGTCCGCAGTGCGTCAGGTGGGTGACGAAGTACAATGGTAAAATTCCAATGAACAAATTACAAAGTGAAATAAATTGGGCGTATAACAACGGGTCAGGAATGAACCTTGCTACGACCAAAGAATCATTCTGCACATATCGTGGAGGCTACAACTGCCGACATAAAGCAATTCCCGTATTTGAAAGTGAGGGCGAAGACAATGGGTAACAACGGGCAAGACGAATCAATCGGGGGAATTGTATCCTCCATATTGGGGTATATTATGGCACATTTTTTTTCTGTTGATGCTATTTTTTTTAAGGTAGTTATTGCACCTGCAATCGGTGCGACTATCGGTTTTTTCGTAGTAAGATTTTGGAAAAAACTTTTCGACAAAAATGAAAAATCAAATCAAACAAATGAATAAACACGACTGGATTATTATCCTCTTCTCGATGCTGATTGCTACGGCAACAGCCAACGCACAGGACACGGTGTATATCGCCAATTCTGGAAGTAATGTAACTATCACCTACAAAGGCTCGGTCAAGTCCGTACCTCGTAGTTTGATTAGCGCAAACAAGATTGTCAGTCCTATCCTGCCAACGCAAGTATCAATCTTTAACGGGGCATCTCAAGTCGAATCTTGGACATACAACTTCTACCGATTCAAGGTCAATCAAACCGCCATCACCAATGTCGATAGTTTTGTTCCTGCCATCAACAACCTGAACACGGCTATGGTTGTATCGTACAAATTGCTCAAGGACATTCAAATCGTTTCGGCTTTACCTGCCAACCCAGACCCGACCGTTACATACTTGGTTGGTGCGCAGACTACCATAAGCATAACAGGCTTAAATGGCAAC
>Ga0164292_10000673_pt1 | contig 26961 bp, 61 predicted proteins | sample GEODES117metaG_FD_111486 | JGI IMG/M metagenome (GOLD analysis project Ga0164292, IMG submission 111486) | Eutrophic lake water microbial communities from Lake Mendota, Wisconsin, USA - GEODES117 metaG | ecosystem: Environmental > Aquatic > Freshwater > Lake | place: USA: Lake Mendota...
AAGTGATAGATACGAGATCCAATCATTGCATAGTTCATGGGTAAATAAAAATAGATTACTTTATAACGCATATGCTTATTTAGTATCTATCCTTGGTGTTATGGATTTTATATATTTATAAAAAGAGGTGCCTACTTGTTTGGTAAGTTGCCAAAATCCAATTCTAACTGTTGTTGTTGGTATTGTGTGTATTGCGGATTTGAGTATATCTAAATTGAAGTATAGGTATGTTTCAGGTATAATATAAAGTCCAAGTCCTTCACGTTGAAGTATTCCACCCTCTAAGTCAATAACACCATTCATGCGCTGAACATCAGCGTATGTGTAGATCTTTGCAGGGTCTAGTGTTCTTAGTGTATTATCTCGATTATCTATGGTATATACTTTATATCTCATTACTTTTTGTGTTAGATTTTAATAATAAAATATAATTATAAAACATATTACGTACACGTTTAGTTTGTGTATATAATTTAACCTTATTCCGACTTAGAGGTATACTGGGTAATATATAATCTTCAAGTAAGTCATAATTAAAGAATGGGTGTGATTCAGGTAAAGCATATGATCTCATCCGGTGTTTAAAATATACACCATCTTCTTTCTCATCAGATTTGTCAAAAGCAATTAGATTAGAAGTACGAGTAACAAGGTTGTCTCCTTTTTTTATTAAGTAAGAGTGTAAAGATAGTGTTCTATCTGGGTTCTCTGAATATACTTTATATCTCATTACAATATATTTAGAGGAGCCCTATATAGAAGGCTCTGAATTTCGCGCAAAAAAAATTTTTAGAAACCATGTAATTAGAGACCTCGAGGATATAGCAAAAAAAATTTTAGGACATGGCTCACAAACCCGGCCACGCTTCTGCTCATGGTGTACAATTCGGAGCGCTAGCGGCCTCTAGACAGTGTAGGAGCTAGCGTACAATGGAGCGTGAGCACACTAAGCTTCTAAGGAGCTCTTAGGAGACACAAAGAGTCCTAAACAACACTGAGGTTAGTTAGGACTCTTTTTAAAATAGGGTAGCGTTAAAGCTCCTTATTGTTTACATACCTTGTTGAGGTGCACTAGTGTTACGCTTAACACCTTGAACACTTCTATCAGGAGCAGGACGTCTGACGTTATCGGCACCCTTATCCTTAGTGAACTGACCTCTCATCTTGTCAGTAGCCTTCTGTACAGTACCACGCCTAACATTCTTCTCTTCATCCTCATCCTCACCCTTCATCATCTTAGTGATGTGCTCATGAGCCTCTTCAGCAGTGATGTCACCATTGTGGCACTTAGTAAGGATGTCTTGAAGCTCATCCTTACCCTCTTCATCCTCGTATGGGTCACCATCAGTGTCCTCTGCATCCTCATCATCGTTAGATGTCTTAGGAGCGGACGATCCGCCACCAGCCTTGAGAGCACCTCCGGTTGAGATGACTCCACCATTTGAGGACTCAACAAAGACCTCCCACATTTTTTCTTGATCTGTTTTGCGCATGTATCTATTTAGTCAAGCTGAGCGCTAATAACTCGCTGCGGGTTGGTGAAGTCGCGTTCTGCTTGCCTGATACGATCGACCTCACTACTGAAATACTCTTTGAGCTTAACGTATGTGTCAGTATCATTAGAGACGATACCCTTACTAGCGAGTGAGTATGCGAGAGAGCTTAACATGCCTTCATAGGAGCCGGTGATGTAAGCGTAGTTGATATTGTCGTTGGTCATACCTTATTATATTAGTGTTCCTTTATTTGATGCACTCCATCACCATGGTAACGATCCACCACCAGCACGCTGCGCAGAACGTAAGCATCAATACCCACGCGATGAATATGTCTCCAACTTTGATGTTTTTCATAGTGCGTCTTTTTCAAATAAGGCTTTCAATCTTTCATATTCGGCGCGATCATAATTAAGTTTGCGCATCTCGCGTTCCTTATCATTCCGAGTTCTGTTTTCATATTCAAGATCAGTTTCAAAGCGTTTACCTTGAAGCTTAAGATGATAACCGCCTTCATAGCAAGGATCTTCGAAGATTTTTAAATCTGTCCATACATCCGAATATTTTTCCTTTAATGATTGAAGGTATTCAATCGCCTGTTCAATAGTTGTTTCGTCCAACTCTAGGTCAGTAATGTCTCTTGTATGAATTAATTTTTGCATATTGTAGTTTTACAGTTCGGTTGCTTTAAAAAATGTTTTGATTTCGCTAAGAAGAAAACCATCATCGCCTATATCAGTCCAACCCTGCCCACTCACAAACAAGTCAACTTCAAAGTATGGATCATCTGGGAACATCTTGGATTGTTGAACATTGGTTACGCGATAGATCTCGTTGGAGTTCATGAAAATATCTCCTATGGATATGTTGATATTGTCGTTGGTCATACCTTATTATATTAGTGTTCCTTACTTAACTCCATCAATGACTTTGAGGTCGATAAACATTGCGTCGACAACAGTTACCTTCTTACCGGTCAGGCGAGTGTAGATAGAGGCTTCGATAGAGGATTTGCCGACCCAGACGATGATAATAAGGATGATAACGGCGATGGATGCGATGAGCTCTTTCATATTATTATTATATCTGAGTTCCCTTAGCGAGTGTGCAGCACTAGAGTCTGAAGGAGGTGATCATAGTTACCACTCATGCAATCATCTAAGACGGCTTTGATCTCTTCTGGGGTACGTCCTTGTTTGCGAGCTGCTCGTCGGAACGCTCCCATAAGTGAATAGGCATTACCATCAAGGCCGACGAGGTTAAGCTTAATTGGTTCGCAGTGCAATGTTTCGGTCATACCTAATGATATGAGAGTTCCCTCACTTTATCTCATCCTGTTTGTTATCTCACCTTTACTATCAACCTTCATAATAAATACATCATCAACAAACCACTCTTTACCTCCACCAGTCCATTCAACTGCTGGACCATCAAGACGATGAAGGTTACCATTACCATACCACGTTTTACTTCCACTAACATATTCAACTGCTGGACCATCTTCACGGTGAAGAATTGTCTTAGCTTTGTCTTTGTAGTAATACTTATCGCCGCTCTTTAATGTCGTTATATATTGCTCCTGCATATGGTTATTTATTGCATCCTCACGACCAACTGACCACTACCATCTACCTCAAAAATAAATACATCATTAACATACCACGCTTTACTTCCATCAGCCCATTCAACTGCTGGACCATCTTCACGGTGGTACTTACCATCAACTAACCACGATTTACTTCCATCAGCATGTTCAATTGCTGGGCCATCAAGACGATGAAGTTTACCATCAACATACCATGCTCTCTCACCATTAGAATATTCAACTGCTGGGCCGTCTTCACGGTGAAGAATGGTCTTAGCTTTGTCTTTAAAGTACTTCTTTGTACCGTATCTGCTTGTCTCGATGTATTGCTCCTGCATATGGTTATTTATACTGATACGATCCTATACACAAAGAGAGCGGCGAATTTTTAAACAATTCCCGCGAGTAACAATAGTGAGTTAGCATTTTACTTAAGTTATAGTCTCAGTGACTTGTTCCAGTTCTTTTGTGCACTAGTGTGGTTCCTAGCTAGTGTCTCGTCCGTAGAGTCGATACAGAGTCAGCTGCACCTGTTAGATTTGTTAGTGATCTCGATGCACACGACATGGCATGCGGCTTACAACTACTCTAACGCTTCTTCTAGTATTTAGTCAACACACGAGCCTTTTTTGTTCATACTCAGGAACCTCACACAACCACTCACAGGCCGTTCACCACCAAGCATGGGATTTCCTGCGAGTCATCTTCACCGATAAATTCTTCAGGCTCTTCGCGCCCCTCAAACTTGACAGTCGATGTCTTTGGAGCCTTCTCCTTCTTAACCTTAGCGGCTGGCTTCTCTTTCTTTGGCTTAGGTTCTTTCTTAGCGAGAGCCTTCTTCACCTTAGCTGCCTTAGAGATGACACCCTCAGCCTCTCCCTTTGAGATATTACTGATCTCTTTGAGTTGAGCAGCGATCTCTTTTAGTCCTTGGACCTCATGAGCTACCGCACCCATGTCGCGCATTGCAATGTTCCAGAGAGCCTGCATCAGCTGCTTGTCAGTCGTCATCATATCCTCACGGACATGAGTAAACTCAGCACGGACTTCGGAAGGAGCAACGATGGTAACGAACGAATATTTCTTAGTAGCAGTCATTTGATTATTTGGTTGGTTTGGTTTACTTTCTCTCGACATCCTTATTATACGGCAGTTCCCTTCTTGAGTCCTGCAACAAGGGCTGGACTCTCCATCCATTTAACGGCTACATTCGGCAGCGCGCACCCTTGCATACTGTTATTATACCTTAGTTCCGATGATCGCCGGGTAGGCATGATCTTTAGGGAAGACACCTCCGACTGCAAACCATTTGTCCTTCAAGGATACCGGAACATTAGCCTTAACGAGCTCATTGACATCCTCTCCAGTGGCGACATTAACTCTTGTCCAGGTCTTAACAGATAGTTTAGTGAGCTGCTCAGCTCCGCCGATCATTTTGTAGGGCTCGAGTTGATAGAGCTCGAGATCATCGAGGAATAAGATATAGTCTGCTTTAATAGGTTGTGTATCAGTCATGTTGTTATTTATTATATTGGTGTTCCCTTATTTTGTCTTGCAGTCTTAAAAACCAGTTTCTTCGTAGGCGTTGCATTTTTATTGCTGCAGTGCATTCCAGTACGCAGCCATCAAGTCTTCCATCTCCTCTGGTGTCAAGTCTTCAATGTTAATTGCCATACCTAATTATATCTGTGTTCCCTTATTAAGTCTCAGCAGCTGAAACCAGTTACTGCCTAAGCGTCGCAGTTTGGATCATTGAATCCCACGCCTGCGACGCCGCGAGTCTTTCAATGACATCGTTGATCTGATCCTCGTATTTGACCATGATTTCGTATTGTTCATCGAGATAAGGGTTGTTGTATTGTTCATTGCGGCACGCTTCATTATAACTCTCGCGGGCATCGATCCAATTCTTTAGTAAATCAGTGAATTTCATAGTTCTCCTTATTATCTCAATGTTCCTTTTAAACCTATTCTCCTTATATTTCATCTATATTCGGGTATTTCCATGATTAGTCATTCACTATCAAGGCCATATATAATGTGTTGATATTCAATAACTTTTGCTATTATTCGACTTCATTTATTAGCCATGCGTTAGTATATCTCTCTCCTTATTATACCAGGGTTCCCATCGCTTTTTATGCTTTTTACATAAAAAAAGCCCCTTTAATAGAGGCTTTTTCCTTATTATTTTTGTATTCTTATCTTAATCCTTCTGCTGATGATTGTATACTACCGACTCTACCTTCTATATTATTCATTGTCTGTTGGTGTTTTAATTTTCCAGCAGAGATTTGTGCATTATGAACTAGATTAGCAATCTGGCCTGCATCAGTTGTATCTTGAATCTCTTGTTGTAACTGTTGGAGTTCTTTGATATGTTCTTTGGTAGATTCAATACGATCGATATTATCATACATATTATTAGCTTTTATACGTTCTGGAGCTTTTTCAAACCCACTTCGAACTTGACCATGAGTTTGTTGTAAGTACTTTATATGTTCCTGACTTTCTTGTAGCTCTTCACCAACTACTTGTAGAATAACTTTTTTAAGTTGATCCGAACTAGAGACGCTTTTAATCATTTGTTGGATTTGAGTTTTGTTTTCGTGACGTCCTGTATCCTTGGTAATATCTTTACCTTGCACAGAAGACATCGCCATTAGACCTAAAAGACCTGACAAGACTATATCTTTGATTCCTTCTTCTAGAACTGTATTAGTTCCTTCCATGATCATTTGGTAACGGTTACCTAATTTAACATTATCATTTTTATATCCACTCATAATTATGTTAGTATTTATTCATTTTGTCTGTTATTACCTCTACCTTTTACCCACTTGTTGAAGATACGTACCATGAAGCGTTCTGCTGCTTCAAGAGGGTAACACTCTGCGAGATAGAGTTCTTCAGGTAGTATTCCATCTGTCCTTGTGGCTTCATAAAACATATAGCAATTAAAGAATGGATGCGATTCGTGAAACGCCACAGTAATATTTGTATCCTCTCCTGATAGTGAATCATGTGCAAACCACTGAAAATCTTTTCCGTGCTGCCACTCGAAGTAATCGTCGTGTAGATCACTTTCGTCTCTTATACTACTACGATTAGCTGTGAGTATATCTGTATACCTATCTTCAGGATGCTCATCTTCAAAACTAATCTCAATACAGCTAAATCTCATAACATTATTTATTACTTCTGTTCTTTATTAGCCTCTCTTCACCTTGTCTTTAAAGTACCGCTCAGTACCGTATCGTATATCAATATACTGCTCCTCCATATGGTCATTTATTCCATTCTTTTGATCATCTTATCTTTATGATCTTCCTCTAAAATAAACACACCATTAACAAACCACGCTTTATTTCCATTAAAATATTTAATTGCTGGACCATCAAGCCGATGAAGTTTATCATTAACATACCATGCTTTACTTCCATTAGCATATGAATATGCTGGACCATCAAGCCGATGACGTTTACCATTAACATACCATGATTCATTTCCATCAGTATGTTCAAATGCTGGTCCATCAATACGATGCAAAATAGTATTCGACTTGTCTTTGTAGTAGTACTTATAACCTTTCCCTACCTGAACATAAAGCTCTTCTCCTGAAATTGTATCTGTATAGCGTTCCATATTATTCCATTCTTTTGATAACTGTACCCTCCTTATCAACCATCATAATGAATACATCATTAACAAACCACGCTTTATCTTCATCAGTATATTCAAATGCTGGACCATCAAGCCGATGAAGCTTACCATCAACATACCATGCTTTACCTCCTTCAGCATAATCATATGCTGGACCATCAAGCCGATGACGTTTACCATTAACATACCATGCTTCATTTCCGTTGGCCCATTTAATTGCTGGACCATCAATACGATGCAAAATAGTCTTCGCTTTGTCTTTGTAGTAGTACTTCCTACCGTCCTTTAATGTCTTTATATATTGTTCCGGCATATAGTTATTTATTTCATCTTAGCTACAGAAGACATCTTATACTCTCTCAATACCCTGTTAAAAGTTGTATGCATCTTAAGCGTTACTGCTTCCCGCACCTCTGGTCGATCCTTATCTAACGTATTTAGTAAGTTGTCAGATAATACATTCATGTTAAAATAAGGATTCGTTTCTGGTATGAACATACTGTAATCTATTATATTATCATTAAACGGATTGATATTGAGCAATATACCATCCTTACTCCTAAAAGTAACAGTAAAATGACGCCTAAAACCTGATTTATAATAATGTAATGTCAGCTTACCATTCTTCTCACTTACAAGTGCATTATGGAAGAGTAGATATTTTTTGTCGTTGGGAGCTGATATGTAAACGTACCTCATAATGCGTTAACATTATTTATCACTCTCTACCATATATTCTATATACTCAATAACATTCACTATTCGTCATCCCTTTCAAAGAGATCGACTTACGCTTACGATATGCTGGTGTACGCAAATAGATATTCGTTTGTGGTTCTGGTTTGAACACACACGCTGAGATGTCCATATGCTTCAGGACGGAGACAGGATCAGGCTTAGTAACTGGCTTAGTAGTGTATCGCATATAATTATTATACTAGAGTTCCCTTACCATTCCTTAAAGTCGCCAGCTTCCTCATTGGCAGTGTAGCCAGCATTATATTCGGCAACCTCATAGTCATCGAGATCAGTTACTCGTTTACCTTTATGCGTTCCTTCTGGATACCAATGAGGAGCGGCAGAACGGCGATAGTAAGAATCAGCTGAGCCGCGATCGTATAGTGATCCGTGTCGTTTACGATCGAATTGTGTTTTAGTAGCAGTCATACCTAATGATATGAGAGTTCCCTCACTTTATTCCATCCTTTTGATCAACTGACCGCTTCTATCAACCGACATAATGAATACACCATTAACATACCATGCTTTCTCACCATTAGCCCATTCAATTGCTGGCCCATCAATACGATGACGTTTACCATTAACATACCACGATTTACTTCCACCAGCATGTTCAAATGCTGGACCATCAAGCCGATGACGTTTACCATTAACATACCATTCCTTTGTTCCACTAGTGTGTTCAACAGCTGGACCGTCTTCACGGTGAAGAATTGTCTGCTCTTTGTCTTTGTAGTAAAACTTAACGCCGTCCGCGTTAGTAATAATATATTGTTCTTCCATATGCTTATAGCACTATTTATTCATACTGTCCATAGGTTCAGTGTTTTCAAAAAGGCTTCGGCGCATGCGGCGGCGATCCGTCACCCATTGAGCTTTCTGGATAACTGGTTGCCTCGATCACGGACATCCCGATCACCATCAGCCGGTGCTGGAACTCACGCACCACTCGGTCGTGCTCATTCCTCCATTGGTCGCGCTCGCGTTCCAGCTTGCGGGTGAAATCGGCTAGATTCCGCTCAAATTCGGGGTGGTCTTGGCACGCGAGCCGATTCCACTCCCCGTCTGTTTCTGGTGTGTCTGTATTCATGGTTTCCATAGGTTCAGTGTTTTGAGGAATGCTTCAGCGCGTTGCGCGGCGGTTGCACGGTAAAAATTCAAATTGCCTGCAATGTCGTGCAGTAACTCAAAGTATGACTGCTCTTGATTGCTTTCCAGCACCTTCTCCGCTTTGTGCATCGCGTTGAGGTCGTTGAGGTAGTCGGGCAATGGTGATGTGTAACGATCTTTTCTACCATCTGGCGGCAGTCCATGTGGGTGCTTATCCACTTGGTTTATAAACGTCCACCCACACGCTTCTGCGATGGCGATTCTTTGTTGTTCAGTGTTCATGGTTTCCATAGGTTCAGCGTTTTCAGGAAGGCCTCTGCGCGTTGGGCTGCGTTGGCTGAAATACAAAGAGCTACACCACCACCACAGATCTCAGCGAGAAATCCCACCAACAACCACCATTGTTCGTTCGTCAGCATCTTGTCCGCATCGTGCATCGCGTTGAGGTCGTTGAGGTAGTCTGGAACCCCAGACTCATCGAGATACTCCACTAACTCTCCCTCGAAAGGTCTATACACGGATTCTTTACCATAACTAGTATCAAACCACACCTCTTTGCCGCAACGTAACACCCCCTTCGGCGACGTTAAGTGCCATGCGGGAATGTTTGAATTCATGTTGTGGCGCGCCTTTTTTTCAAAGACCCATCCACACGCCTCCGCAATGGCGATTCTTCGTTGTTCAGGATTCATACTATTATTATATTAGTGTTCCTTAGCCTCTCTTCGCTGTGTATTAACTCCAAGGCTGAACGCAGCACGGAGCATGTCGTGGAGTAGAGTTACATGCACATCATAGAAGTCCAGACTATCGGTGTTACAAGCTTCAAGTGTTTCGAGGTCGTAGATTGATTCTTTAGCGATCTCAAGGAGCTCGTCATAGTGATCATGAGGGTCGTTGCTTGTCATACTATTATTATATCGGTGTTTCCTTCTACTTCAATCTTCAGACTAGTCTACACAAGAGTATACACGCTCTCTCTTCTCTGCATTACTGATGATATCGTTCACTACACTACGCACACAAGCCACAATGTCCTCGTTGTTGGTGTTGAGGTAGCCGAGCTCGAGTAAGGTATAAGGGAGTTGCTCGAGAGCGTGGAGATAGTGACCGGTTTTAAAAGCGTAGTTAATTGGTATTGTTGTATCGGTCATACTCTCATTATAATAGAGTTCCTTTATTTCTCTCGGCAGAAGTTCTTCAACGCTTCCCTCTTCCTATCAGTAAAGTACTTGGTAGAAGGAGCAAACTGGTGCCGTGTTAAAGCTCTGAGAGCGATAGGCGAGTAATCGAATACTTTTGTTTTGATCCTTTTCATACTATTATTTTGTATCAGAGTTCCCTTTCAAGCTCGTCCAACTGTTTGTTAATCTCATCCAACTCCAGTAGGACCTTCTTAGCAGTACAGCGATCATCTTCTGCAACCGCTGACTCGAAAAGGTCTTCAAGCATGCATACACGTTCCATCATTTCATCTAACTTAGCGGACATACTTTATTATATCAGTGTTCCGTTAGATTATTTCATTCTCTCTTGTATATTATTGGTTTTTGTCGTCATACTCCATTGCTTCGTATATTGTCATCGGTACACCAGCTTTAGCTAATCGCACACGTACATATTCTTCTACTGGCGAATAAAGCTTAAGGTCAAATGTTGTCCTTCTAGAGTATTGTTGCTTCTCTAAAAGCCCAAAGTTAAAAAGGGGGTGCGTTTCAGGTATTCTTATAGTACCGGATCTTAAGTGTTCTTCGTCTTGGTCGTTGAAATTAAAGCTAAGACCCTCTTTAGTATCATGCCAATCAGGATCCCAAGAATCCTTATTATAATTATAGGCATCGTTGCGGAGGTCCGCCGAGGTAGCAATATCCTCTACAAATATCTCTAAGTAACTGTATCTCACTCAGTATATTTATAGCATACTTACTCCTTTAGCCACGCCCAGTTAACTACGGCCCAATCCTCGATACAACATTCTTCTGTAGTCAGATAATAATCAGGTCCAAACTTTGCATCCATTCGCTTCTTAAAGTATTCCCAATAGACCTTTAGAATGTCCTCCACAGTCATCTCTGTTGGATGCTCAGGATAAGGCTCCATATACTCCCAATAGAGATAAGTCTTCATCAGATAAAGTCAGCAAGACTAAAGTCAGTACCTTCCTCAAGTAATGATTTAAGATGTAGTACTGCGTTATCACGTACCTCACTTGTAAAGAACTTGAGTGTCTTCTCTGTGTTGTAATTATCGAACGAAAAGGCATTACCTTTAAGGCTACTATAACCTGCATTAAATGCCTCAGTATTGTTAAATTTCATTGCGAGATCTAGCAGCGGGGATGTAGTATTGTATTCCATATTATTATTGTATCAGTGTTCCCTTTATCCAAGAAATCCGTTAGCCCTCTTCTCCTTCATTGCATCGTCATGCATTTCATCAATAATACTAATGGCAATTTTAAGGAGGTTTGTCTTGAGAAGTTCGCTAGCTGTTTCAAGTTCAATAGAATCAATAGATAATACATCACGCAGGTATCGAAGATCGACAATGTGTTGGTCTTCACGCCAATCGGTACGCTTGAAGAACTCATCCTCAGAAATAGATTCTCCGTTGATGCACCATGCTTCTTTACCATTAGCGCTTTCAATTGCTGGACCATCAAGCCGATGATACTTACCATCAACTAGCCATTCTTTACCTCCATCAGCATATTCAATTGCTGGTGCACCGTAACGATGACGTTTACCATTAACATACCATTCCTTTGTTCCATTAAAATATTTAATTGCTGGACCATCAAGCCGATGAAGTTTATCATTAACATACCATGCTTTACTTCCATTGGCCCATTCAACTGCTGGCCCATCTAGTCGATGTGCAATAGTCATATGTCGGTCAGAGTAGTAACGCTTTTTGCCGTCTTCATCAATTTCAATGTATTGTGGTTTCATATTTTTATTTTATTTGTGTTTAGATATCTAATTCTCGACGTGTCTCAAAGTCCCAAGGGTCAACGTCAATTTGCTTGAGACGCTCATCGTATGCATCGCTCGAGGCATCGTACGGGTCTGGAAGGTTCCAATAACCAAACCATTCATCCACTTGACCTTCAACCCGCAGTCGAGCTTTCTTGTCGAAGATCGTACGATTGCTTTCACAATAGCCACAACTACCATGGTTGCGACAAGAGCAATCAAACGCTTTCGAACCGCGATATGGTTTGCGATTTTCTTTCTTATGCTGAATTGCTTTCTCAAGGCTCATACATAATTATATCAGAGTTCCCTTTAGAACTTTCTACGCAAATTGTACCCTACCCCGTAACCTTTTTGCCACGACCAAAAGCTCGTGTAAGTCTCCCTACCGTTCAGTACTCGTGACTGCCATACTTCTTGAATTTCTCTTACGTAAAATAGTGTTGTAGTAATACCAGCAACAAATCCCTGTACCCATTTAATGATGTTTTTCATAATTTTTATGCTGCAATTTCTTCGTGTGCCACATCCTCTAGAATTTCATATAAGGATTGCAGAGCTTCTTGTAAAGATCCGCAATCAGAAATACTAACAGTCCATTCATCTCTAAGGAAGCATGCATTAGCAAACGTACCGGTAATAAGATTATCACCTTCACGAAAAACTTCCACATAGAAGTAATCACCGTTGCGTTGTTTAATTTCAATAGGTCCAATTGCTATCATATTATTCTTCATGTCTAATTATACGGAAGTTCCGTCGAGAGAGTCGGTAAAGGGGATGATAATTTCACCATCGACAAGCTTTGCCACAACCGGTTCACTGTACCAGTCGATCGATTTTGCTTCATAACGGTAGAAGCGACCGACTTTGTCGTACTTCTCGTTAAAGTTTGCGAAGATCTTATCCTCTTCGTCATCCATTTGCTGGTGATCTGCTTCAAAGACGAAATCTTGACCACCTTTCATTTTATAGCGACCATACGTTGGATCGCCGACGGCTTGGTCAGGGTCTCCGTACCATTCTTTAGACTGGCATTTGATAATATATAACGTCTTCATAACATTATTATATCAGTGTTCCGTTAAACTTCCTCAGACGAGGTCCTCTCACTAAGCAGGTGATTTAAAAAGAGAGTGCAGATATTTAGCAAGAGCTCTTTCTCTTCATCTGTGATTGTCTTGTCGATACGTTTTGATTGGAGCTCAAGATAGCGATCGTAAATGTTGTGTTGCTTTTCCATGAGAGTATTTATATTGGCAAACAAATAACCCTACTGCGTGTAATGCGCAGTAGGGCTTATACTAGTTTATGTTACAGTGCAACAATACCAGACTCGGTAATTGCCTTCACAAGCGAGCGGCTATTAACCTTAACCCACTCACTATTGTAACCATCCTTTGCTTCCATTAGCGACTGACCACCGACCACAGTAAACTCGCCACGGCTATTACGACGCATGGTGACATTGAACGTCTTAGGACGGACACTTTTGTTGTTGAGGTATTGGCTCCAGCTTTCATTTTTCTTCTTCATATTATGTTTGTTTGTTTGTTGTTGACGTTACCGTCTTCTCTATTATTATAGAATTGTTCCCTTGTTTTATCAAGGTGATTTTAAAACTTTATTCAGCCGCTGATGCGAAAGGTTTAACTTTTCGAACGGGCTCAAGACAAATGGCATTATTTTCCTTTGTAACAAGCCACCACTTACCATCTTCAAATACATAATTGTATTCTTCACCATCTTGATAGACACTATTAATATCTTCGTATCCGCTAATATGTGGAACTACACCCTCCATACGATCACGACAATACGCAACAGTTACATCGGTAGCGGGTTCATCGAAAGTATGAGACACTCCATCACCTGGTTTGACGAACTTTCTAAGGTAGCTAAGAGATCCGAGCTTGATTAACTCTTCTGCTTTTTCTTGTGTATCATAATGCTCTTTCAGCAACCTACCAGTATGAGAAGGATATCCATCCCAGTGACAGTAAATTGTACTATAACCGCTTTCTGTTTTTAGACTAATTGTACTTCTTGTTGCCATAATATTATTTTAATAGAGTTCCTTCATTGCTTCAAGAGCTTCGTAACTATCATCGAGGTAAATCGCTCGTGCTGTTACAATGCGTTTAAATAATTCACTATCATCTACTTCGTCATATGTATCCATATCAATGACGATTGTATCCATAATCATCCCTTCTTGAATAGTATCAGCAACACCATATACCCTACCGTTTGTATCGGTGCATTTGTATTGAATCATACCATCCTCAACGCGATCAAATTCTACTTCCATATATGTCTATGATATCAGAGTTCCGTGAAGCCATCTTTAACATTCTTGCAGAGCTCTTGGATGCTGCGTTCAAGATACTCGCAGAGACTCTCTACCTCTTCTTTAGTATCAGCAAAGCAATCTACTTCCTTACGAGCATTACGAACAATTTCGTCGACAAGCGTGATATAATTTTGGTGTCTCATACCATGATTATAACGAAGTTCCCTAACTCTTAATCTTGTTGAGAATACTCGCTCTTCTTTTTAATTTTACTCACGAGTTCTTTTTGCTTTACGACAAGAGCAGCTAAGTCTCTCTTATCATCCTCTTTAGACTTACCAAGGACATCACCATAGTTTCTAAAATTCATTAGCAATTTAATGCGCTTTTTAACATTTAGAAGTTGAAGTTGTAATGCACCTTTATTATCCATATCACATTGTATGATACAGGTTGTAAATAACAAGTAGTTATTTCATTCTTTTAATCTTAAAGTTTAAGATAAAGGCGAGTAAGCAACTTATTATAACAACTAATAACGCTTCTAATTTAACATCAATCATCATCTTTATATTTAATGATATCTTCTATAAAAATTAAAATCGCAGGTATTAACGATAGAGCTATCATCGCATATATAAGATACTTAATAAACATAACAGCCATAACACTATTTATTATAGTGTGCTGAAGCCTCTAATATAGATTTCTTAACATGGTATCTAATACCTTCAAGTAGATGTGATATTAAAAAGTTATCATCTAGTTTATTCTTAACAGCAGATTTATTAAGAATCGGTGCGTTAAAGTAAGGATGCTCTTCTGTTAGAAAATAATAACCGGAATTATCTCTATACACAGTATCCGTTAGCTTCTTTATATGTGTATGTTTATCAATCCATCCGTAGTCAACACTATTAGAAGCTATATACTTGTGTTCACGCTTAGGGTCCGGCTTTAAGATATAAATGTCAGTAGAGATATAACGTATACGTCCAGTATCATACTCAATTAAAGCTACTCTCATCTAGTATATTTATAACAAAGAGTCCGGTTACTATGTCCGGAGCAGCCATTTCGTATGCTGCAGCACCTTCAAGAGGCTACGCTTGGGGGATACAAGTTATCTAACACCTACATAGGCCTTACGCAAACTGTTATTACCGAAATCGATATTAACTTCTTTCCAACTCTTAACATCAATTAAGACAAGTTCACTAACATCATTAAAATCGCCAATAAACATATAAGGACAAACAGTGTAGAGCTTTTGTTCACCTACAAAGTAAACATGTGAATACTTAGCAGGATTGATCTCTTTAATAGTCTTCATCAGAAATCTCCCTCAGGTGAGCAGTTTGGATTCGACCAGCTGTATTGATGCTCAGCACGAACAATTTGAGCATACTCAACATTCTCATCAGGCTCTAGTACCTTTTTAAGGAAACTTAAAGCCATCGCGTACGATTCAAACTCACGATACTCATTCGTACCGTCGCTATAATCAATTAAGACAATGTGGTTATTGGGCATACGTTATTTTATAAATGTTCCTACGTGTGATCTTGTTGTGAAAGTATTACTTTGCAAAATATAAACATCTCGTTGCAGCAACTTAACCTCCTCTTGTAAGAGTTTAACTACTTCAACAAGGTAAATAATTTCCGCTTCGAGTGATGATTCTGTTTCAGTCATGCCTTATTATAGTACCGTTCCTATTTAATTCAAGTACAACTATTCAAGCTGTTACAGCCTGGTTAGCGGTAACACCTTTCTTAAAGATAGCACTCTGCCCGCGTCCAAATTTCTTAAGCATACCTGAGTCGGTAAGCTCTTTCAGCAGCAGATAAGCTTGCGACGAAGTAACTTTAAGAGTCTTGATAACGACTTCTTTCGTGATGTGCGGAGGCTCATTGATAGCCATGATAGCATCAAGCTGATCACTGTACCGAGACTTTTTAGACTTGGCCTTAACAACTTCTTTCTTACCGGAGAGCTCAAAGCCTCGCGCGGTCATCATTGCGCTATAGTTACCACAGGTACCGAAACGATTTTTGTAGATATTAATAAGACGAGCAGTTTCGTCAACTTCAGGATCAAGCTCAATCTGCATATTAACGTCTACGCTATGCGGTACGAGAGTAGAGCCCTTAAGTAGACCATTCTTCGTAAGATGCATAACAAACACAACAGCGCATTCAGTACGCTTAGCAGCGCTAATTAGCGTTGTAACAGCGTAGCGTTCAAGCTCCGCGTGATTAAGCTTATGCTTCGTTGTAAGTGCTTGAAAAGAATCAACGATAAGAATATCAAGATTTTTCATCTCCGCTGCGAGAGTATCAACGTCAGTTTCGTTAGCGATATTAACGTTACGAACGTTGAGCCGTTTGCAGTTAAAAGCGAGTTGATATTGATTCTCTTCTCCCGAAGCGTAACCGACATCGTAGCCAGTAGCTGCAAGAGCTTCGCAGAGCTGGAGAAGAAACGTTGTCTTACCGCAACCTGCTTGAGCAGTGACAGTAAATGCGCTACCCGGCAGAATGCCATCTCCGAAGAGCTCGTCGAACTCCTTGATACCGGTGAGCATACGCCTGTAGAAAATTTCTGGAATTTGAATCTCAGATACTTTCGTGAATTTAGTTTTTTCGATTCCAAGTTTCATATTTTATTTTCTCTTCTCCTAATTATAACAGTGTTCCTTAGACGATTTCTATTGAAGCGGTATGATGAAAGCTCATTCCATTCCAATACGTTAGAGATGCACACGCATCTTCGTAATTGTCAAAAAGTTCCTCGTCAACGAGGCGACTCTGGATGCGATAAATTACAGCGTATCTGCTCATACCTGATTATAAGATAGTTCCTTAGTTCCAGAACGATGCAGTGTGCGGATGATAACCATCAAACTCCTCTGAATAGCCATGCTTGCGCTTACCAGCCATGGTTGTTTTGATTTCATCCCATTGCGTCTTGTTTAGCGTAATTTCACCTTTATCCGTTTTCAGGTAAATATCAGTAACTTCCATACCAAATCCAGATGCTTTATAGCTTGCTACAACTTGAATGTCATTCTCCATAACTTGTTACTTATTATACGAAAGTTCCCGTCTTATAAAAGTTAGTAAGCTTTTCAAGTTCAGCTATAATGATGTTATACGAATTAAGAATAATATTCTTATCCTTACAATTAGAATCCGATGTAATTTTAAGATCAAGACAACGATGCTGAAGCATTTTAATTGTAGTCCTCGTATGTTCTGCTTGTTCAGGATTCATTTTGTTTTCTTTGGCTTTAGTTCTGCTTTTAACTCTTTAATGAGACGTTTGTAGGTATTAATGAGCAGTTCCCTATTCGGATACTTTAAATTATTTGTCATACGTTGCAAGGTTGCTTCTAACAATGCAATATTTTGTTCTGTCTCTTTTTTTGAAGCCATTAAATGTATTCTATAAAGTAATCTATTATCGAAAATTAACTAATAGATCCAAACGTTATTTTGAAGAATAATATTCTACCAAAGGGTTAAGAGATTTAAACTTTACAGGTGTTTTATGCCAACCACGGATACACTCTCCATTGCTGTTATAAAATAAAGATATTTTACCTGCTGTAGCATCTGTGATATGACGCTTAGTACGTTTAGCGTTACTAAGAGCAGTTTCGTAACCGTCGCCGAGTTTTACTTTATAATAGACTTGCCAGAATAGTTTCATAGATAAATTATATGTTTTAGTTTTGCTGCTCGCTTAGTTGCTTCTTTTTCCCACGGTAGATTATTATATTCATCAGACTTATGAGATACTAATCGTATCTTACGTCCTTCATATATAGAATAAAAGAGTTCCGATCTAAGTTTCAATCGACCTTCAAAGTATTGCTCGATATGAACAAGCTCATGCAAAAGAGTATCGCAAAACTCGTCAATATTCTGACGAACATCTATCTCAACAGAATAATAATTCTGCGTTTTTACTTTATAAGTTGATGCAGAGCCAATAACTCCACGAATCGGTCGTAAAGTAATCTTAATTTTCTCAGGTAGATTGATATGCTTTCTAACTCTTAATTCGCTTTTTTGAATAAGCATTTCAAAAACTTTTGCTCTCTCTAAAAATTCTTTATAATTACCATACCTTACGGATGATACGATCTCAACGTCCATACCCGATTATAAGGAAGTTCCCTTACCAGGAAATTATTAATTCAGAGCCGAATTCATCAGGCTGTGTTATGTGGTAACCAGCGCGTTCAACATATTCAACGACGCAAGGCAAAAGCGACATTTTTGCAATATCAACTTGTAATTTACCGAGTACTGCCGCACCCCATATAGCTTGATCGAGATCTTTAAGTTGATTCTGACTTTCTAAACTTGAAATCTGATTTGCGATAGCTTTTGCCTCTTGAGCCGTTATCATATTATAATTGTATGATAACATATCTTATAAGCAACTATTAAATTAAAGGCTCGTAGATTAATCTACGAGCCTTGTTGTTGCAATTTTATTTAATTATAAATTAATCAAAATCATATTCATTAGCACCAGAGGCTGACTCTGCTTCTTTACTAATATCACCTTTGCTTACCATAGCTTTACCAGCAGACTGATTGTAAATATTTTGCCATTTCTCACTGTTAGGATCAACTTTTTCACTTTTAACGAAGTAAAAAGCTGATCCGGAATCCTGTGGGTCATACTCACCTTGCGCATTAGCAAAGACAACAGCGGGTCCTGCTTCGTTATGCAGCATGTCGTTCTCTGTATCACTCGGCTTCATTGTATAGAACATAACAATAGGCTTGTTACTATCATCTCTATAGTCATTTAATCTAAGATCTTGACCGAGCTTGTCATAAAGATGATCTGATGTACTAGTAATATTAGTACCATTTACATTTTCTAAAATAAACTGAGCAATATCGCCCATTGATTTGATATCTGATTTTCTCATATTATATATATAGTATAGGGTTGGTATTATTCAAGGTTAATTAACACAATTTCTACATTTGAATCGAAGTCTTTTGCCCAATTAATAAAAGGTACACTATAACTAGTTTCCTCATCAAAAACAGCTGACGGTATTAAAAATGCAGTTGGACCATCAGGCAGGTATGAGTTCTCAAAGTTTGCTTCCATACAATCTGTGAGAAAAATATAACCATGAAATTTGTCCATAGGTGTATTTGTATTATCAAAATTAACAACTTCCTTAGTGACAGTATCTTTGAAGCCGCTCTCAAAAATATTATTCATAGTCCTTCCCCAATTGTTACCTCCTGAATAACCTTCTTCGATAGCCTTACGAATATGTTTAACCATTATCTTAGGATCTTTAGTTGCGGCCTTTGGTTCAAAATCAATATAATGCCAAACTTCTCCGCTATATAATACAATACGTATAACACCTAAACTTTTTTGATGCTCTCGAGCTAACTCAAAAACAGAGCCAAGATATGTTGTTAGCATATCTGAAGTAATAGAACCAGAAGTATCAATACCAATAAGTATATTACCAACAGTAGGCTTACCTCTAACATTACCTGGTATAATACTGCTACCCATTGACATTCTTACAGGGTTACGGCTATGACCTTTAGACCACGAACGGCTACCTTTTGGTTGAAAGGATCCAAACATACGACGTAAAATACTTTTATAGTCTGCTTCAACTACTTCAATTTCACCTAACTTTGTTTGAGCTTTGTTAATACCTTTACTAGCTTCAACCTGTTTAACGTGCTCGTGAGCTTTGCGTTTAATCTCCTGTTCGGTATCTTTATCAGTATCTTTATCACCTGGTGCATCAGAACCTGGTAACCCTTTAATGGCAGGTCCTTTATACATATCATTAACAGGTAACTTACCTTTACCAGCACTCGGTGGTCCATCGCCAGGCTTACCAGGTTTACCGGGCTTACCAGGTTTGCCTTCACCGGGAGGACCAGAAGGTGACGGTGAACCTTTACTAGGAAGACCTTGACCTTCATCGCCACTTGGCAGTCCTTGTCCACTTGGTGTAGCGCTACCAGAACTTACAATACCTTCAATTATAAATTTAAACTTTTTCATATTTTATTAACGGTAGACGACTTTAATAGCTACTGGAAAAACTGATTGCTGTATAATAGGTTTTGTTTCTAAATCACCATTCGGTAAAATACTTATAATTTCTTGCCAATCGGGCGGGTTAGATCCGTTAATCATAATTTTGTCACCCACTTTAAACTTGTATGTAGATTTAGCAGCAGTACTTGGTATTAGTGGAGGGTTGTCTTTTTGTTGCTTTTCTATTTCTAAAGCATCCTTTAACATTAACGTATAAAGTCTTTCTGCTGAACTACCTTTTACCATATATCTCTTACCGGTGAAATAGACTGGTTCAGAAGTTATACCATTTGCATCGCATAACATACCGCAATCAGGTGGTTCGAGATTGTACGTATATTGCAATCTATAGTTCATTTCATAATCAGTAGCAATATTCCATAAGTTGATCGGGTATTCTTGAGGTCCGAATAGTACAACAGCTCTTCTACCTCTTTCACGGCTGAATGTTTCGTTAAATATATGGTAAACTTCGTGTGCAATAACGAAAGCTATAGGATTATTTTCCTGTTTTACCTTAAACCCTGTTTCTGTTATTTCGACATGATTTTTACCTAGTTCGAGAAGGAAATCAGGATTAATATATAAATTACGATTATTGTCAACAGCCATTGTAGGTAAATCTAACGTTACAATAATTTGCATTTGTTGGAGTAAATATCCAAAGTATGGATTTGCTTTCATAACATAATCCCTTACAGCATTAATTAAACTACGGACAGCTTTAGCATTATATTTAGGATGTTCAGGTGTCGCCGGTGCATCAGCTTCATTAAGAAATTGTATACATTGTTGAATATTAAATTTATTCTTACTAGAGGTCTTAACATAAAGCTCCCCAAGTAATATATTATATTGCTCATTAAATCTATTCATATATTATTAAGGTTTTTGAAGATACTTAATACTTTGGGTTAGTAAGTTATCAATCTCCTCTAATGAAGCACTAGACTCAGTATCCAATACAACACCTTCTTCATCTTCTGATGTATCAGTAGAACCACTAGTGTTATACCCCTGAATATCTTCTTTAAGCTTAGCGTTAAGTGATGCCATCGCTGCAGCCATTTCTTGTTTGTTGAAAGCAATATCCTTACCTCTATCGTCCTTAAGTTGTTTTAATTGCTGAGGTGTGCAGTTTCTATCTAACGCAAGCTGGAATACTGCAAAAACATTCTGACGATTAACAGTAAGGTTGGCAATGTAACTCCATGTAATAGCAGCAAGATCTTTTGCTTGCTCTCTTATTTGTGTATTAATAATCGTATATATTCGAGCGATATATTTAAAGTCTTGCGCTATATCTTTATTAACTTTAGCAGGTACAGTTTTAATAAATTCTGCATAAGCTGCTGGATCTCCGAGGGCATGAGGAATTATTTTATTGCCGTTAATATAATCGCCTAAACCACAATCTTTAATAAATTGAACGATAATATATTGAATCATCTCTTTAAGCTGACCCATACTATTAGTAACCTGTTGAGGTGATGATCCAGTTTCAACACCTGCTCCTTTATCTTGTTTATAAGTAAGTTTTGATGTAATAGTTGGTTTAGATTCATCTTCACCTTCAAACTCAAATATATCGTTAATATTTATATTTTGAGCTGCTACATAGCGCTTAAACAGTCTAGCCCATGTATCGTTAATTTTTGCTGCTGCAATCTGATAACAGTTAGTTAAATAGCTTTCATCTAAAAGACTATTTAGTTCTTTTTGTTTTCTATCAAGCTCTTGATATGCACGTGCTTTATCTGGTGTACCGTCTTTAAGTTTTGCATAACTTTCTGTTAACGCTTTAACTTCATTTATAAGTTTTTCACCCTTCATCTTTATAACATCATCAGCTGTATAAAGAGCTTCTGAAATTGATACAAAGTTTCTAGGGTTAGGTGCATTTAACCCTTTACCACCACCCTTAGTACCCTTTTGTTTGATAAAGATGTTTTTAAACTGATCTTCATCCATAGCTTGATGGTTTTGAGCTAAGAAGCCTAATACGAGTGGGTGAAGCATGGGTAACTCTATACCATCTGGTGTTATTTTTTTTGCTGTATTTGCCCACTTAATCCATGATTCATATGTAACTTCAAGCCAGCATGTGCTAAATCGTTCTTGCAGAGCTGCCAATAGAGACTCTACACCTCGTTGATCTTCAGGTAGATTACCGGCACCGTGTACCGACCAGCCCGCTTTATTAGCAATAGCGCGACCACCTATTGTTCTTTCATCTTTATGAAGCAAACCATATAGAGCTGTTTGTGTTTCATAACCAGATTGATTGATTTCGTCGAGGAATAACATACCTGCAGCGTCAGGTAGAAATAGTATTGCCATCCATGTTTCAAATAAGGCTTCCATCGTACCTTCCTGCTTTTTTGATGGAAATGGAGTACCTTTTAATTCATACTTTTCGTATGCTGTCATACGAACATCAATGAATATATAATAACCACTAGGGTTATTATAAACCTCATTATATTTTTCTTTATTACTACTTAATATGGAGAGCTCAACAAACTCTCTTTGTCCCCCATACTTTGCTTTACATATTTCTTTAGCAGTTGCAAGTACAATAGCGGATTTACCCATACCGGGATCACCAAGAACACAAACCGATTGATTAAGACCTGTATTGTAACCATCAGAGTAGGTAAATAGCATTTCTTTTAAGGAATCAATATCTAATACTGGTACTTCGATATTACCCCTAGTAATAGTTTTATTAGGATTGCTTGTTAACCGACGTGTATTGAGTATACTAGGTAACCCAGTATTAGGTGCAGGTAATGTAATATTTTCATTAAGTGAAACTACACGCTGGCCTTTGTTGTTCTTATTTAAGAATTGTAGGTAAAAGTCAGTTGACATACCTATATTTATAGGATGTGGCCGTTTAAATCAACTTTTGTAACGTTATTCTAGTGATATACTGTACACTAGGGTATAATTCAAAAAATCTATCTCGCGCTTCCGTCTTATCTTCCGCATTAATACTAGTTTGCAAATGATGATTTGTCTTTGGATCAATAAATTCAACGATATATTCTTTCATATAATTATTATAGAGATGTTCCGTGTTAACAGTAGATAAAAAATAGATTCGGAAGGACTCGAACCCTCAATAAGTGAATCAAAATCACTGGTGTTACCATTACACTACGAATCTGTTGAAATTGGTGGACACGACGGGAGTCGAACCCGTGTCCTATACTAGCTCTTATTAGCCTTCAAACATGCTTATATTAACTCGTTAAGGTGAGTCATTCCTAGGGACGATTGATTTCTCTTTCGTCCTCCACCATTATATTAGACAGAATATAAACTGTTTGTTACCTGGCTTGTACTCAGAGTAGAGCAGGTTTTTCTCTGAGCGTTTTAAGCTTAAGCTGCTAAAGCCAATTCACCCACAGGGGCGAATGAACGTTTAGCGAACTCACGCACAGCGTTAATAATATTGCCGTTTATGTTTTTTTGATCTGCTTTTAAAGAGGCCAGCTGATCAACCTCTGCATGCTAGCTAATTAGTTGCTCGTATAGTCGAAACCATAACGTGCCCTAAAATTTGTTACTTCTTAGACTTCTTAACGCGAGGCGCTTTAGGAGCTTTAACTGTACGTGAGACAGTTACTGTCTTACGAATAGTCGTCGATCCAACCTTAACAGTCTTTTTGCGTGTGCTTGTTGATGTCATATGTATTATTTTATTCTATTTTATTGGTAATGCAAGAAATAGATTCGTATCGATAAAATAGAAAAGTTATTATGGTAGCCCCACCCTGATTTGAACAGGGGATGCTTCTTTAGAAGAGAAGAGTGATATCCGATTTCACCATAGGGCCATATATGTTATTTATTTATGTAAATTGGTCCTCCTGGTTGGTGCTGACCCAACTTCCCTCCAATTATAAATCAGACGCTCTTCCGATGAGCTACAGGAGGTTATGTTATTATTATAAGCTAGTTCCTATAATAGGTAAGCAGTTTTAAGACCTGCTTAGGTCTTTTTCAAAAGTGGTGGGCCCGGTTGGGTTCGAACCAACGACCAAGGGTTTCTTACTACTACAACTTTCGTTGCCATTTCTGTTTGTAGTCTGGACTATCCATTTACCATTGCTTACGCTTTAGGTAGGTGATTATAGTCTCTGCACGTCCCTCTCTCGAGGTTTCGCTCAGGATTGCCATCGACATTACTCGGAAGGTTTCCCTGAATTTACACCATTTTCAATTATACTTTCATATAAAAGTCACAATTTTTCATGAGACCCCTGCTCTTACCACTGAGCTACAAGCCCGTTAAACCTTTTTATGACATGCTCAGGTCTTACCTAATTATATTGAAGTTCCCTTACGCTGAAGCCTTAGCTTCTTTACGAGCGTTCTTCTCTGCAGTAATCTCTGTACGACGAGTCTTAGCGACAGCAATGATCTCCTGCAATGCCTTACGAGCACGAGTTGAAGCAGATGCATTACCCGTGATGAACTTTTCGTCATCAGTAGTAAAGGCTGTAATTAGTTTGTTTAGTTTATCGGTTGTGCTTTCGTTCATGTTATTATTATAAAGTCTATTTTAATTTAGTCAAGGAGGTATTTATAAGAAAGGTTTTCTATCGCTGATCAAGATTTTTTTAAAGTCCGTCTCTTTTTATTTTATAGGAGTTCCTTTTACTTTTTAATCGGTCTATCAACTTTTTCTTTTCACTCAGTGATAATTTATTTTTAAATATTAAACGAAAAAGAAATAAAAAGACGTTCATGATACAATATTTATTTAAAAATATTGTATCTCTCTAATAGTTTGTTAACTATACGCTGTAATGCTTTATCGTCTTCTGTTGCCGTACGAATAGTAATATGATCCGTAAAAGCATGAGAACCATAACACACTACATCGCGAACCAGATCACCATTTGCACCATCAATATATGCATCTTCTGGCCAATCCATTAACTGTTTAAGTGTTTTAAGGGTTACATCGATTTGATCTGCGACACTCAGTTCAATTTCAATTAAAGTTTTTCCTTTTACGTTCATATCTAATTATATTAGAGTTCCTTTACGACTCTCATCGTAATTGGTTGACAGCCTCGTTTATATTTCTCGATTGCTGCTTCAGCGTCTTTAATGCTAATGAATCGTCGAGGTTTCCAAGGACCCGTCGGGTCGGAACCCGGTTCCCAATTACCAGGTCGTACACCATCTGGTTCCAAATCACTACCGCCACGAAATGAAAGAGTGTCGTCTTCAACTATACACCATACAGTACCAAACCCAAACCTGCCTTTAAAAGCTTGATGTACTGTGTACATAGTAGTTTCTAATTTAGGGCTGTGTGTTTCTATAATTCTAAATTTCATGTTGTTTTAAAATTGGTAGCCCCGGCGACTTCGACATCGCAATCCTCTCGGCGGCAGATTTTAAATCTGCTGGGTATACGTTCCCCCACGAGGCCATTTGTTATCTCCTACATCATTATTATATACTAGTTCCTTTGTAAATCAATAATAAAAAAAGCCTCTACCGTCAAGCGATAGAAGCTTTTTTTATTAGTTATAGATATTAGAACGAGCGCTTAAATTCAATACCACCGAAGAAGTTGTCTCCAGAGAAATTATCGATAAACTCACCACCTAGATCAGTACTGTAAGCAACAAACGGTTGAGCTACAACACCTTCAATGACTGGGAGGTCTGTTGAAATGCGAGCTTCAGCGTGCGTGAACACTGAGTCTTGAACAAGATAACCAACCTTTGCAGTAAAGTCTAGCTCAACTGGAAGCACATTAAAGTTACTCGAATATGCACCTGCAAGTTCGCTGTAAGCATTGTTGTCGCCTTCAACAGCAAGATACTGTGTCAAGGAGAGGTTAACTGGTCCGACCTTCTTACTAACAGAAAGTCCAACTTCTTGTGCTCCACCGTCGCCAGACTGATCAAAGCCTTCCGAATACCAGGTATAGCTAAGTGACACCAGATAATCAGACACACTCTTCGAAAAGACTGCTGTAAGGTCAGTAGCTTCATCTGAGGTTGTCGCAGTACCGTCTACGTTGCTATAGTCAGCGCTCAACTGGAGGCCGATTTCAGCAGGAAGCTTGATATCTGTTGTTACTGTAGCAACAGCTTCGTTTTGACCGACATCAGAACCACGCCAGACCTTTTCAGAACTGTATGCGGTTGTAACATCTACAATAGGAGCAGTATCTACTACATTGGCTTGTTCAATTGTACCTGCGTTGGCAAAAGCTGCCGCAGCTACCATTACGATTAGTGTATTTAGTTTCTTCATACACTAATATTAACATCGGTTTAGAATGAAATCAAGCTATAAAAGTAAATTTGCAAATTACTCAGTAATGTATCGTTCACCATTATAATACCACAATTTTTTATAGCCGATACTCTCAAGTAAAGCTTGACAATTTACACACGGTTTAGATACAGCAACATTATCATCATTATCAATACGTACATTAATAAATGTAAGGTGGGAGCAGTCCTCAATACCCATCTTAATAAGTGCTGAACATTCAGAGTGAATACCTGCTGAGTATGTACCTATATGGTATTTGGACTTATAATGGCCGAATTTGTGATATCTATGCTGCTTCGAATAATCATTATTAGCAATACACACTAGTTTCTTTTTATTGAAAACAAAAGTTGTGTGAAATGCTCTACCGGTTTGATGAATTGGTTTAAGAGCTCGAGTGATTGTTTCGAGTTTTTGAAAGTTAATTGCCATCCTTGGTTATTAACTTATTATACGAAAGTTCCTATTCTTGTTCAGACAAGTAATCGTCGGTAAGTTGTGGTTTAAATAAGGCATTAAATAAAGTTTTTTATTTGATTTTAATACTAGCAGGTTTAACAGATCTTATATACTGCTCACCGTATGCTTCCAGTTCACCAGAGATAAATTGAAACTGTTTTTGAGAAAGCGAGTCAATATCTTTTAGTTTGTTGTATGCTGCTTTATACTTAG
>Ga0164292_10000674_pt1 | contig 26960 bp, 50 predicted proteins | sample GEODES117metaG_FD_111486 | JGI IMG/M metagenome (GOLD analysis project Ga0164292, IMG submission 111486) | Eutrophic lake water microbial communities from Lake Mendota, Wisconsin, USA - GEODES117 metaG | ecosystem: Environmental > Aquatic > Freshwater > Lake | place: USA: Lake Mendota...
AGTCGTTGGTGACGGAACTTGGGGAAAGATGTTTGGTGAAGTCATCAAAGAAGATGTCGTAATACCGACAGGTGGTCCGTTAAAGATAGAAAAACTGAAAGGTCACATTCCTGATTCAGTTATTGCCATGATTCCTGAAACTGCGGAAAAATTCCAAATCAACACACCTTTAAGACTGGCACATTTCTTAGCTCAGTGCGGTCATGAATCAGGTGGATTTAAACTTACACAAGAAAATTTAAATTATTCTGTGGATGGTTTGAAAAAGATTTTTACAAAATATTTTCCTGGTAATTTAGCGGAATCATACGCCAGAAATCCTGAAAAAATTGCTTCAAAAGTTTATGGAAGTAGAATGGGTAATGGTGATGAAAGCACAAAGGAAGGATATAAATTTCGTGGAAGAGGTTATATTCAATTAACAGGGAAAGACAATTATAAATTGTTTGATTCGTTTGTTAGTGAAAATATTTTAGAAAATCCTGACTTAGTTGCAACCAAATATCCATTATTATCAGCTGCTTGGTTTTTTAACAGAAACTGTTTAAAAAAATGTGATGCCGGTTCATCAGAAGAGGTTATAAAATCCGTTACAAAATGTGTAAATGGAGGACAAATAGGAATCGAAGATAGAATTAAACATTTCAAAGAGTATTTTTCTTTATTATCGTAATTAAAATTAAATTACTTGAAAAAGACACAATAATTAACTTTGTTGTGTCTTTTTTTTTACTATCTTTGTATAAAATAAATGATATGAAAAACTTTATTACATTTTTGAAAAATATATGGGCTTTCCGTAAAGCACTTTGGAAATTCAGATGGTGGGATTACAATTTCACATTAGAAATGATGAAAACCAGTCTTCAAATTATGTCTGATAATCTTGAAACAAAAGGTATTGAGGTCGATGGCCCAAGGATGAAAAAAGTAGACAAAATGAGAAGGGCTATTGAGATAATGAATAACATGAATAATGTTCATCATATCGAGATGGCCGAAAAAGAACTCGGAAAATTATATATTAAACCATTTGAATTTGTAAAATCTTTATCACATCCTGGTAGTTTTGAATTAGTTGATAATGACACAGAAGAAGAGAGAGAACATAATAAAAAAGTTTATTCAAGAGCTCGCGAAATAGAAGAACAAGAATGGGCAGAACTTTGGGAGATATTTAAAGGACAGGATAATTCCAAATATAGTCCTTTTATTGGAGAATGGGATGATTGGTTTGATGGAACGGGAATGCGTGGATGGTGGGATTGATGGACTTAAAAAAAAATTATAATATGTATATAGTATTTTTAGTTATTTTTGTTGTTACGGCTATTATTTCCTATCTTTGGGCGACAGGGATTGATAATATGAAAAAAAACCATCTTGACTATAAGGGTAAAGATTTTCTAAATTTTGAAGACGATGAAGACGACAAAAATAACATTTATTAGCGACACACATGGAAAACATGAGTATCTTACAAGTAAAGCTATGGGTAATATCCTCGGTGATGGGGACATTTTAGTTCACTGCGGAGATATAAGTAATGTTGGTAAGACCCATGAAATAAAATCATTTCTTGATTGGTTCAGTAATACGCCATTTACACACAAAGTTTTTATTGCAGGAAATCATGACTTCGGGTTTCAGTTGATAAACACGATTGCACCTGAATATATTAAAAAAGGGGTTCATTACCTTTTTGATAGTAGTGTCGAAATCGACGGAATTAAATTTTATGGTAGTCCTTGGCAACCTGAATTTTATAATTGGGCATTTAATCTTAAAAGAGGAACTCAACTTGCAGAAAAGTGGTCACTTATTCCAAATGATGTTGATATTCTTATTACCCATGGTCCTGCATTTAGAATGTTAGACCACACAATACAAGGACAAATGGTGGGATGTGAAGATTTATTCAATAGAATTATGGAAGTGAAACCAAAGATTCATGCCTGCGGACACATCCATTGGGCTTACGGACAAAAAACATTCAACGATGTTGAATTTATAAATGCCGCAGTTCTTAATGAAAGATACGAGCATGAAAATAAACCGGTTAAATTAACATTTGATACGGAAACAAAAGAAATAAATTATTTATAAAAATGAAAAAGTTGTTTTTGGATGATGTGAGAGTTCCTGAGGATTGTATGTCTTATATGAAATACAGATTGGGAAGTGAGGTTGAAATATATTCTGAAATTTGGGATATTGTAAGAAATTACGAAGATTTTGTAAAATACATATCAACTGAAGGTGTGCCCGATATTATCAGTTTCGACCACGACCTAGCTGACGAACATTATTCACCTGATATGTATTTGAGTAGTGGAGAGTATAACAAACTATACGAAGAATTCAAAGAAAAAACAGGTAATGATTGTGCTAAATGGTTGTGTGAATACTGCTTTACTAATGGAATACCACTACCCAAATACTTTGTTCACTCCATGAACCCTATTGGAACAAATAACATAATTAACACCTTCGAATCTTTCGAAAAGTTTTTAGAAAAGTTGAGTTAAACTCAACTTTTTTATATTTATAAACATGTCAGCAGAACAAAGCCAGTTTTCAAAGTTAAGTAAAAAACAATTAGTCATTATTTGTAAAGAGTTAATTGATAAAGGTTTCGAATCGGGAAATCCATATAGTGGTTACGTTTATAATGATAATCAGGACACACTTACAGATGTTGCTAAATTTTTTGGTATGTCCGTTGTGGATTTAGATGTGGAGTTCTTTTCAAAGTTTTTAGAAATGAATGACGAAACACTTTCTCAAATATTTGAAACAAAAGACAAAACATTATACGACAAACTTATAATTCCTCAGTCCAAAAAATTTAAAATTAATTATACCACACAAGGTAGAGCAAGTTATATTGAATATTACGATGATAATTGGGATTCGTACGATATTGATTGGGTTGAAGATTCTTTGAGACAGGCTAGAGAAAATGGAAATTGGGATTTTTGGAATGGTAATCTAAATGATACCGAATATGAGGACCATGACATGAATGACTATTATTTTGATGACGTTGAAGAAGTAAAACCAAAAATGAACGAGTCATACAAGAATAATAAACTCGACCAAATGGATAAAAAAACCCTCCTTAAATTAAGAGGGTTAATTGATGATAGGTTAAGAAACCTTTGATTTTTTCTGTTGTTCTGTTAAATCCCCTAAAGTCATCTTTTTCTGTTTCCATGGGTTGAATGACCTTTTCCATTTGTATTCCACATTTATAGGTCCATAGGGGTTCTTATTTAAGTCGTATTTCCAAATTGAGGTACATTCCTCATCTTCATAGATACGTTCAAATTTGGTGGGTTTCTCGACTTTTGGGTTGATTGATACTGCCATATAATACAAAGATACTAATTTTTAGTTAAGTCCAAAATCTTCATTAAATAAATTTTCTCCGTCTCTCTTACTTGGTGAAAAGTAATTGAATTGAAACCTTTTATTTCTTTCATAAATAGAAAGTGAATTGATGCCCAAGTAGTTTACAAAGGCTTTTTGAGCAGCATTTTTTGCAAATTTTCCTGCTTTTATTTGAACCGCAAACCATACTCCATCTATTTTAATCGCACAATCTATACCAAACGCAGTATCCACAACATTACCTGGCGTAGAAAAATCAACAATTTCGATGGGTTGTTTTACATTTCTTAATAACATAAGAAAATTTGCCTCGGTTTGATTTCCGATATTAGTTGTGTGAGAAATATTATTATAAATTTCTTGTAATGTTTGAGAATTCTTTTTTCCAAAAGCGTCTAACAAATCCAAATCGGCAAAAGATAGGTTTTCAACATTAGTTGATAATTTTTTATTTAATTCAATAAATCTACCTAATCTTTCAGGAGGTAAAACTTCACTAATATCTCTTTGTTTAAAATAATTTTCAATAATTTCTATTTGATTCTCACCTTTTATTCCACCCCCATCTTTACTATTTAATCTAATATCAATCAATTTACGCCAATTCGTATAGTTGGTGTCAAGTTTGTTTAAAATACTCCAAACTTTTCTATCTTCATTTTCTTCAATAAAACCTATGTAATCCTTGTTTTTACACTTTTGTATCAATTTATTTATTCTTTCTTCAAAAGTTAAAGTTTCACCATCTAACCATTTCATCCTACCTTTGGTTGATTTAAAATTTTCCTTCAAGAATAACAAATTTTTTATATTCTCTTCAAACCATTCATCATCAGGTTTAGAAATTTTAATTTGTTTATCCATTAAAATTCTATTAAATAGAGTGTTCTTTTCACTTTGTATGATGTCTAAATAAGTTTTGGTCCCTAATTCTTGAATAAGTGAATTAGTATCTATAGGTTTATCTTTTTTCAAAATGTTTATCGTAGGTTTTACCCCTATTTTTTCATCCTCTAAAAATTTAGTCGCATCCTCTATTTCTTTTTGAGTTAAATAATAACCTTTGAAAATCTTGTTATGTTGTAAATCTTTGATAAATGGATTTTCTCCTTTATAAGTCCCTATAATTTTTTCAATATCGATATCTTCGTTATTTTCCATAATAGTTCTTTTCACCAAAAATACTAATTCGGATTCATTTAACCTAATAATTTTTTTCATATTTCTATAAATACTTTGAGAGAATAAAAAACCCCACTCTTTTGAAGTGAGGTTCAATTACAATTATTTTTTGGTTTTAGTCCATACTTCTACGACTTCTAATTCTCATTGGTTTACCTGTACGTTCTCTATACTTATCAAAGAATTTTTTACCTTCTTCTCCGGGTGCAAACCACATTGTATCTTTTCCGTGTTTTGAATGCATTGGTTCAAACTCATCAAATTCTTCTTCGTCATAGTCATCACCAAAGTCTTCTGGTTTTACGGGTTTATCCATTTCATCATACCAACCCATTTCATCATCAAATGAACCTATTTTTTTTGATTCTTTAACTACGCGTCTAACCAATCTTGTTAAATCGCTTTCTGTTAATCTTACTATTCTAGCCATAATATAATTTTATTTATAAATACTTGTCTTCTAACAAAAACTATCGTATCTGTTGATTATTATTATCTTTTGGTGGTTCAGGCGTTTTTTTCGTAAATATTTTTTCAATTACTGTAAGACCAAGTCCTCCCCCAACTATAAGTGCCAACGCATCAAACATAAATTCAGGGGTAACCCACTTTTCATCTTTGAATGTGGCAAAAATAGTTAAAAATATTATTGTAAATAAAGAAATAAGAGATGCGAATCTTTTACTTGATTCAGGTGTGTCTTGACTAAGGAGTCGTGTTAAAAACTTTCTCATAGGTTATTTTTATTATAAATATCTATGAGAAAGTAAATAGTAAATTGTGGTAGGGTTGTGAATCGAACACAAGGCACACAGATATTCACTCTGTTGCTCTACCTACTGAGCTACCGCTACCAAGTTGAATTCGAATACCGAGTATCTTTCATCACCTTTAAGTTTCAAATCCTATGCAAGTATACTCTTAATTTTTGGAATAGACAAATTTTAGATGGAAATTCCGTCAATAAATTTTTTGATGGTTCTTCTAACAATTTTTTCATCTATATTAGTGAACGAATCTTGGATTGAAAAGAACAACTTATTAACCAATCTTTTTTTGTTTGACCGAACAAAATATGATTTACCATAAATTGAAATCATTATTTCTGGCTCGTTAAATGTGGGCATGTCAATTTTATAAGTTTGAAAATGTCTTTTAAGATGATTCAAAACCTCAGGTGATGTTTCATCTTCTGTGTATTTTGACATAAACTCGTTTTTTTCTTCTTTTGTAAGCTTCATAAATGTAAATATATAGTATTTATTTTTAAAAAAGTCAACATGTCAAAAGCAAAGGGTTCTTCTTCATCATCCGTTAAATTAACTTTTGGTAAAAGAAAGTCAGGAGCGGCAAAAAAATCATTTAATAAGCACACACCAAGACCAAAGGGATATAGAGGACAGGGGCGTTGACTTATCTTAAATTCTGGTTTATTTTTATATGATGGATAGCAAAAAAAGATTTTGCCGTCTAATAGAGATTTATTTGAATGAATCTAAATTAGAAACGCTCGAATTATTTTATGGGAAAGGAACTAGAATAAAAATTACCAAGATTGATAAACAAATTGGTAAGAATCATTTATTTCTTGAAGCCAAAATAATTTTAGGTGATTTAATAAATGAAGATGTGATGGATAGAGAGATGGCCGATATATTAATTCAAGACGCGTTGGTATACATGTATCCTGAATGTTCTGTTACTGTTGCGATGTCTTGGGATGCTTAGTGTTGAGATAAAATTTTTCTCATCAACTCGGTATTTTCTTTTTGTAAAAATTCAACCTTAACTGTTAATTGTGCCACTTTCTCTGTTAAAGATAAAATTGTTTCTCTCATTTCATCCTTTTCTTTTGAGCTTGACTCCAATAAAATTTCCAATTTCGAGATTCTATCTCTACATTCATTCTTTATGAAATCTTCTTCTTGTTCTTTTCTATCGGCTCTTTTTTCATAATATCTCCACGCACTTGTAGAACCTAAAACAGTTATCGCAGTTATTAAAACCGCCCAGATTGAGTTGTTATCCATAAGCAAAAATTTTACTTTTAATAAATATCAACTATTATTCAAAATTTTCTCCCAAACCATATTAGAATTCAAAATTACAGAGAATAAAGGTTTTTTATTCCATTCATTAGGTTTTATAATTGATAAGAAATTTGACCCATCTGTGTTCTCGTAGAGATGGTAAGTTTCACCCACAATAGGTTCGAAAGAATACTTCGAATTATATACTAGTTCGTTAACTTTTAGGGACGACTGTAATTCTTCTGCCATCTTCAATATTTCGTCATATTTTTTTTGAAAAATTCGGTTTGACTTCCCGACACCTGAACTTTTGAATGGTGATAAATTTAACGACTCAATTTTTGGTGCACCTACATGGTGAGCATAAGGAAGAATGTTTGGTTTCAAATTAACCTTATCGATGTGTGATTGTGTTGACATAAAAAAAGTCCCGTTATGTGGGACTTAATTATAATTTAATTTTGTGTAATTATCAATTTCCTTTAATCATGGATATTGAATGTTTGATAAACTCTTTTGCTCTTGGAGATAATCCTTGTGATGCATATACTTTTTCAATATCTTTTACAAGTTCTTCACCGTGTTCGTTTTCTTTGTATAGTTCAATTATTTTATTCATCGCACTATTACAATCTTTTGTATTTTCTTCGAAATAATTGTATGGTTTGTAAGATTTAAGATTATTCATAAGGTTGAACGCCAAATGTTCTCCACCATCTGTGATTGATGGATGAAGTCTTAATGTTTTTAATAATTCAAGGTGGTCTGCCAATCCATTAACACCGCCCTTTCTTATTTTAACACCCTCGATATAATCTTCTGGGTCCATATCACCAACAATCTCTTCGAGTTGTTTGGTGTTCCCCTTGTGACAAAATTTTTTATTTTCTCCTTTATTTTCGAAGAAATAATTTTTTCTGATTTCGTCCCTTTCGTTTTCTGTTATTACAAATCTTTTATTCATATAGATAAATACTTTATAAAGTAAAAAAGTGTATTAATATAATTTTTCTGTTTGAGAGTAAACTTGTCTCATCTGCATTTCGATTTGGTCTATTTTTCTTTGGTCTTGTTCTGAAATGTTGATACTTTGAGACTTTATAAGTCTAACTTCTTCTTGTAGTCTTTGATACCTAAAAAGAAGGTCGTTGTAAATTCTTGCTTTTTGTTCTGATGATAGATTCATATTATTTTTTTATGAAGTATAAGTTCAATTTCAATTATGTAAACTAAGGTTGATATTTTATTGAATCGTATACTTTGTTAATTTGGTCTAGTGATTTATAGATGGATTGTTTTTTTGGTGTAGATATTTCTTTACCTGACTGCATCATACTTAATAACTCTTTCAGTTTTTGTATGATTTCCTCCGTTGATTCCGTCACGTCTTTGTTAAAATTTCCCGAAGATGGAGTTGTTGGTTGGGTGTATAATTCCAAATCCATTGCGATTTCGATTAATTTTATTAACTTTGATTCTGAAATTATAATTTTTGACATTATTTATTATTATGATAAAAAAAATTAAAACATTTTGGAGGTTTCTGTTAGACAATAAAGAAATTTTATTATTATCTTTTTTAATTTTGGCTAATTTGGTACTTTTTTATATTCTTATTATTATTGTTAAAATGACAATTTGGTTATTTTTCTAAAAAAATTACGCCATCAAACTACTTGGTTTAGGTTTCGCACCTTTTTCGTATGAAGTCACCACTTTTGAAAGTAATTCTCCTGTTCCCCATGTTTTAAGTTCACTCAAACAATCAGTAGATATTTTCTTTGCCCCAATATCATTTTTCAACCCATTAACAATACAGTTATATCTACCATTTTTTAGTGTCTTTAATGTTGCGTTAAAACCATCTTCGATAGATGCATAATTTTTAACACCAACACTATTAAAATTTGTCGAATTAGGCATTTTATGCGTTGTATTGAAAGGATTGTATTTCCCTGCTTTACCTTCAGATTGTCTCCAAGCATATAAAAACTTTAGATTTTCTTTTGAGGTTGGAGCACCTAATTCACGAAGTAATTTTTTGTAAAATTCTTCATCAGACATACCACTTAAATCAACATCTTTTGGTTCGTCTGTATTTTTGAATAAGTCACCTATAGATTTTTTACCAAATAAGGTTGAGAAAAGACCTTGCAATAATGTTTCTAATTGATTTTCTTTGATTAAGATATTTTTTCCCATTTATACTTTTTATATAAATACTAATCTTTTTGTAAATAATCTATCCAGTGACAGTGATTGAGTATTGGTTTTTTTGGGTTTTCGTCATTTTTCCAGTACTCGTAGTAAAGAGATAGTAAATATTTTTGTAATTCTTTAAGGTCTATACCTAAAAGATACAACGCTCTTCTCACCTCCGGTTGAAAACCGATTTCATCTTCCTGAACAGCAACACAATATCCATCAGTCAAAATGGGATTTTTTGTTGTGGGTTTAATCTCAATTGTACCAATTTGGTCGGCTCCATGGTAAAATCTACATACTGTTGGTCCAACCTTAACTTTACCTATTTGAAAAAATTTATTGAATAATGTGTGATTCATAACACAAAAATACAAATAATATATTATTTCTCCAACTTTTTCATTTTCAAATATTTCTCCAACGGCATATCACTTGGTTTTATCGGGTTATAAGGTTTATCATTGCTTTTTTCCCATCTAACTCCTGAACCAATACCTGCACTACTTGTTTTGTTTTTTCTCATAAAATCTCTAAACATAAGTTCCTTTTGTGATTCATCATCATATTCATCTTCTTCTTCATAATCGAATCCTAAATCTTCGATATCATCATCAAACTCATCTTCATTTTCATAATCGAAATTGTCTATTTCGGTATCATCAATAATTTCTTTTAGAAACTTTATAAATTGACTCTCATTTAATCTAATTACTTTTTTCATTTTAGTATTTTTTGTTTCATTTATTTTATTACAAAATTCATAGTGAATATATAATTTTGGTTTAACTCCCACAAAATTAAAAAACTTTCTACCTATTTCATCTATGATTCTATTAGATATTGCGGTTAATCTTCCACCATAATCTATCGCCATTCTTTTTGAGAAAAAAACATTAAGTATTATATCGTCCATTACTTCCTCATAGTCAACCCAAATTCGGCAAATCTCTTTATAATCGAATTCATCTACATAACTTTGGTATAAACCTAATAACTTTTCTATTTTGGAATCTGACATTTGTATTTTTTGGTTTATTATATTATAAATACAAATTCATTCATAAAAGGTATTTATATATTAAAGGTTATTTATTTATTCATTAGTTCAAATATCGAGTATTACAGGAACACCTCCTTATCAGGTTTATGTTAGTGATTATTATGGTAACAACAGACAATTTGTAACCACAATATCATCATCTGTTCCGCCCGTTCTTGATTTACTTATACCAACAGGATTTACCTACGCACCAGTAGTGAAATTACTTATTATTGATTCATTAGGTTGCGAAATATCAAAAGAATTGGATTGTAATTTGATTCCACCAACACCATCATATACACCAACCATGACTCCAACAATAACTCCAAGTGTAACACCAACACCATCAATACCTTTACTTGAATTTACCATGAGTGGTAATTCTCTTAACTCCGTATCATTTGCTTCATTTACATCTTCGAACTCTTTAATTGTTGATTGGGGTGATAGTATAACCTCTAGTTATAGTGCGCCACTTACAACAGGGGTGACACACACATATTCGGGAATTTATAGTTCATTCACAGGAACACTTAAATTCAAAACTCTAAACTACGGGTCAATCACAAATATAACGAGCACAAATACAATAACCGCATCGACCATATCGGGACTAACCATGTCAACTTCCGAACTTTCAAAATTAACTTCATTAACAACATATCAGTTAGGCTCATTCGGAAGTGCGGTTGGTAGAGGTTTTACAACGGGCGTCTCTTCTCAATTACCAAGGTCGTTAACCACGATTAGTATGGGTTATACGAATTTAAGTGGTAATGTTAGTGATATTCCAACAGGAAGCACTTTTACAAGAATAGAGGGTGATAATGTTTTATCGGGAGGAACCGCCGGATTACCAAGACCAACAGGTTTAAGTTATATAGCGGTTACAGGACAAAATACAATTAGTGGTAATACAACCGACCTACCGCAACTTAGTTCTTTTTCTATCTTATCAATTACAGGTCAAAACACAATAACCGGTCCTGTAAGTGGTTTTCCGAGCAATTTGACATACGTTCAAATCGAAGGAAATAACACAATAAGTGGAACAACAAATGATTTCCCATCTACACTTACCGATAGATGTATTGTGAGGGGAAATAGTTTTATATCAGGTCCAATAAGTGGTATTCCAAGAACTTCAAAAGTTATCAGACTCGATGGAACAAACAACGGACAAATCTTTGGAAACATATTAGACATTCCATCAGGTGCAACAACATTCATAACAGGTTATTTATCAAATATTACAGGAGGGACAGAACAAATATATACGGGAATCACACAATTTAGAGTTTTTGGTCCCGAATCAAAAGTTACAGGAACAACACAAGATATACCAAGAAATATTACCATATTCCAAATGACAGGAAATACCTTAGGTGATATCACGGGAGATGTTGGAAATCTTCCAACTACACTTCAAGAATTCACCATGTATGATGGTAATTCAATAAGTGGTAACACAGCGGGTTTAAGTGGGTTGACAAACTTAGCATTTTTCAGTTTATATGGAAACAACACAATATTTGGTTCAATAACAGGATTCCCAACAAGTAATCTTATCGCATTAAGTTTGGGTGGTGCGAATCAAGTGACAGGTTATACATCAGGTACAACATGGACTAATGGAATGGAGGCGGTTACAATAAGTAGTTCAGTACCAGGTGTAGGATTTACAAATAATGCAATAGACGGACTCCTAATTGATTTAAGTAATTATACTTGGGTAAGTGGTGGTAATATATTTTTGGAAGGAATAGACACTCCGAAAAGAACTGCCGCAAGTGACGCGGCGTTTAACTCTCTCACAGGTCAAAGTGTAACTATAACATTAGTTTAATTATAAACTATAGGATAACCATGCCAACTCGGGGTCCAATCTAACACCATATCTATTTTCGAACCAATCTAAGAATATTTCAAACCAAAGTTCTTGGGGTAAGTCCAATTCTTCTTTCATCTTCTTAAAATCACTAAAAAGAATATAACCGGTTTTCTTTCTTGTTCTTACATGAACTCTACCATCACCATACTCATCAAAATATTTGGTCTTATCTTTTTTATTTGATAAAACACCATATATCTCATCTAAAATGGGGAATGTGACGTTATTTAATCTTTCTCTTTCTATGATGTATTGCATTTTTAATCTTTTAATGATGCATATAATTTCGCCAATTTTTTTATCATAGCGGTTGCCGTTCTATTAAAAAATCTTTCTTCATTCTTGAAAAAAGAATCATAATCGTATTCATACTTCGTTGTTCTTGAAACGTATTTTCTAAAAAACTTATCTTTATCTCCCTGTAACCCAAACATTTTTTCAATCAAATTTGATGTCAAAAATTTATTCATTATGTCATTTTTGGCATTAACAAAGTTTACCAAAAATATTTTTAGTAATTCTCCAACCAACTCGTCATCAGTTTTATCTTCGTATTCAATATCAATTGCATCAAGAAGAGCTTTTATTCTATTAATATTATCGGGTTCTTTTAATTTTTCTTTAAACTCTTCATAACTAAAATTTTGTATTTCTTTTAACCTTTTTATCATTTCGTTATTGAGAAAAAAATTAAGAAACTCTTTTTTTGAAACATTATTCATTCTCATTTCTGCAGCAAGTTCGGTAGGTCTTACAACATTTTCTATAGCATGAATAAAATATGAATTATATAAAAATTCGACAAGTTCCCTTATAAATGAGAATTGTTCCCTTAGTTGTTGAACGGAAACATACCCAACTCTTCTTGGTAAGGTTCCTTCTTTTTCTTTGACATCAATAAATGCGTGTTGTAACTCGTGAGTTAAAGTTGAAATATCTTCTTTTCTATATTTTTTTAAGTAATCAACAATTTCTTCAATACCTTTACCTTCACCGATTAAAAAATTAAAACCGATAATCACCTCATCGGGGTCTCTTACACTTCTTAATTTAATATTATCTGAAAGTTCTGATTCATTTTCTGAACTCATACCGAGTAAATCAGCGGTCTTAACTTCGGGGTGTTCCTCAATATCAAATTTAACTCTTACTCTATAAAAATAATGGTCTTTAATCTTAAATTTGTGTTCGAACTCCAAACCATCATTAACCAATTCCTCTACATCGCCTTCAAAATCTTCTAGTTCTTTAACTATAAGGTCATATATTTCTTCTCCGGCTTCAAGTATACCTTCAGGCACACCCAACGCCTCACCCATCTCACCTGATAATCTTTCGTATTGTTCTTCTGTTATTAAAATCTTCATATTTTTTTATTTTAATTGTTATCCCAAAAAAAACCGTATACACTTTCAGGCGTTATTCCCTCTAATTCTAAATGTTGTTCCGCCCAGTCTTTTATAAGTTGTTTAGTTTCATCATAATCTAATGAAAACATATTGGAAATATCACTCCAAATTAATTCTAAAACCCACAAATAACCTGATTCCACCGTAAATTCTAATATTATCTCACCATTTTTTTTCCAAGACCTCGTATAATTCGGATATTTTTTTGACTCAACTTCATACATATCCTTAAATAAGTAATCCAAATAGTTAAACTGTAACTTCCTCTTTTGATTTTCAGTTATTATTATTTTCATTATGATACTTTTTGAACCTTTAATTCAGGATAATATTTATTCATATATTCGATAAATAACGAATGGAATTCTTCGCGTTCAATATCGAAAATTTGTATTGCACCTCCAAAAAGTGGCCCATGATAAAACCAATAAGAATCTTCAGATTCCTTTAAAGGTTGTCCGAATACAATTTCATCATCAGAGTTTTTAAAAAACCCCCTCCAATCATCTAAACCTACAATTCTTTTTTTTGGATAATATGTTGCGTCTTCCAACCTATCATCCAAATAAGTATTAAACGCCTTTATTGGAAAATTTTTTTTCATTTTATGATATATCTACTTTAAGGTTCGAATATCCTTGTGAGTTAAGATACTCCATAAAATTAGTATGCATTTCAGAAACTGGTACTCTATCAATTATATTTTTCCTTGTTATAATGGTTATTCTCATTTTACTATTATCATCTAAATGGAATCTAACAGAGTGAACGAATTTTGAAAACTCAGTTGTTTTGATATACTTTTTGAAATCTTTTAAGAACTTATTTGCGAATTGTTCTTTATTTCTAAATCTTAGAAAAACATAAAATTGGTCGATTGAGAAATATTTTGCCAAATCTTTTAATATGCTTTGTCTCATAAGTTCGGGATGTTCGTTTTTTGCATATTTTTCAGCATCCGCATATATATAAACATCCAAATCTTGACTTGGTAATGGTTCATCTTCATCAAAATAATTGTAAATTGAAAAATTTGAAAACTCCACCTCATCATACCCTTTACCCCTCAATTCATTCATGAATCGTTTTACATAATAAGGAATTTCATTTTCCTCATAATCAGTTCTGGTATATTCATTAAATTTTATGTCTCTCGGCATAACAATAAATATTCAAATATTAGGAATGAATCTTATAAGCCAAAAAACCTTCTATGTCTCGAAGAATCTGATTTACATGTTTTCCTGACAAATAATAAAAATTATCAGAATGTTTTATTGTAATACAATTTCCGTTGGAAAGATAAATTCGTTGGGGTGTTCTTTTCATACACATAATGGTTCTACCACCAGAAGAAAACATATCCCCGACTTTCATATCCAAAATAACGTGATGCGCCTTTAACCATAAACTTTCCATAACATATATTTTTGGCTAAGTTATGGAAATTATTTGACACCACAAAAAAACCCTCCGATAAGGGAAGGTTATATAAAATTTATTTAATTAAAATTAATAATCAGTTTGGATTGTTTCAGGTACACACCATTTGGTTGCAACCGCCTGACCCAATTTTGGAGAAAAACCAAAAGTTTCTTGGGTATCCCCTTGAGAATACATCGACCATTTTTTAGTTGAACACATTAAAGCGATTGTTGCAGGTTTTACTGTTTCACCTTTGGCATCAATTATTTCAACATCAAAAACCGCCTTTTGATTTTGTTGCGAATTTGGGTTAGTTCTCACAATTTTAAAAGGGTTCATTTTACTTTTATCGTCACTTACAAATTTTGCAGTTTTACCAACAAATTCTTCCAACTTAGGAACAACTGTAGATTGTTCTTTTATTACTCTTCTAACAAGCTTTGTTAAATCACTTTCAGTTAATCTTATAATTTTTGCCATAATATTTTTTGTTTTACTATAAATATATTGATATCATAAAAAACCCACCTTATTGGGGTGGGTAAAATTATTTATAAAAATCCTAATCTACTATTAAATTTCTTTATAAAATCAATATCATTTATTAAACCATTGTCATCTGTTTTAATCTGATACCATCTTTGTGGTGAGACGCCCTCTGTTGTAATAAAATAAGATGGTTTAACCGTAACATTTTTTTGTCCATCTTTAGATTTAAAAGTATACGTATCTCCTTGTTTAGTTGCGGTTCTACTATAACGAACTTTATCATCCAAAATTTTAATTGCATTTCTTACATCATTAAATGATGAACCCCCATCTAATACTTTTGCAAAATCATAATCCTTTTTAATTGGTTTAAATTCGCTAGAATCTACCGAATAACTAATTTCTTTTTTTACCGTATTTTTACGTCTTGAGCCTCCACCAGTAGGTCTGGTTTCAAAAATAAATTCATTATCATTAGTTATTCTAACACCCCCCATGTTTGTTGTAAAAATAGAACTAATGGGGGTTCCTTCTTTAATTTGGTTTTTTTTAATTAAATTATATTCAGCATCTCTTTTTTGTTTTTCATCATTTTTTTTCTTTTTATATTCCTCTTCTCTTTTTTTTCTTTCCTTTTCTCTTTCCTCTTTTCTTTTATCCATTCTGTATTGGGTTGCGGTTTTTAGTCCTTCAGGAGAACTTGCAATATTTGATAAGTCTTGAATTTTATTCTGATAATCTGTATCAAGTTGTTCGTTAATAACCTTTTTAACCAATCTAACCAAATCAGATTCAGTTAATCTTACAATTTTTGACATAATACAATTTTAATAATAAATATATTCAGAAAGAAAAAAACTTATTCGGAAGGAACGGCAAGTGCTCTAATTTCAAGTGTCAAAACCTCCTTTGTTGTTTTAATCTCCCTCTCATTTAATTTCATCATTTCAAACATGGAGCGAATATCCTTATCCAACATATCGTGGGAGACATTAAAATATTCGGGTTTAATGAAAAAAATAATTTTCATCATTAAAAAATCTATTTTATAATGAAATTCATGAAACCCAATCTCAGCAACATCAACAATAAATGGGTATGCTTTTTTGAGGACTTTTAATATAACATTATTAAATGCCGCTTCAATATCATTTTGCCAATTCAAAATCTCCTTCTTATACTCATTCCAACCTTCAATCGTTTCAATACTTGAACTCATAATTATAGTTTATAATAAATACAATATAAAATAAAAAACCCCTCTATTACAAGGGGGTGGATTAATTCATATCTTTCATCTCATCATAAAACTTACCCAATTCATTTTTATATATATCTTTAACAAAATACAACCATCCTTCATATTTTCCATCTCTTTTGAAATCTTCCCCTTCAGTTTCTTCATCAGCAGCTTCTTCAAAAAAATTCATTAAAGCATATATTAAAATGGAGTCAATAAATTTTTGTTTGGTTTCTTCCATCAACCATTCATATTCACCAATATATACCGTATGGATATTATCTGCCAAATTAACAACAAAATGTTTAAGTCTTCTTTTGAACCATTTGAATTTACCGGGTTCAATTCCATAATCCTCTTCATCGTATTTAACATATGAACTTGAGAAAATGTCGGTAAGCTTTTTGACAATATCACCAACCATTTGTTTGGCTTCTTCATCATATGAAAACCTACTATCTTGTTCGTTAAGAAATTTGAACTGACTTTCAGTTATAATATATTTCATATTCATAAATACCTCAAACAAATAAAAAAGGGGGCGGGGGGATTGACGACGACCGAAGGGAGGGGACGAAGTCCGACGGTTTACGAAAACCTACATAAAAAAAAGAATTTACAAATCGGGCATGAAAAAATGAGCCTCGCCCATTTCGCCAATATAATTATCCTTAATATACTCCTCAACAATATCTCGAGCATCACCATAAGATATGTCAAACATATCAACTATTGTGGAAAAATGTTTACGAGAAAAATGGATAACTTCAAACGACATAATATATAAAAAAATTTTATCATCCTCTGAAACTCTACCACCAATTACTTTTTCGTTTTGTCTAATTTCAACATCTTCAAATATTGCATCCAAATATTTTTTTACATATTTTTCCATATAAGATAAATACCCACATAATAAGAAACCTACGAGGGGAAAATTAATCACGATAATAACTATCATCAGAACCAGCTTCCAAATAATAGAATTTAATTCTACCATTTAATCCAAGAGAATTTTTAATTCTGATACCCATACTTTCGAATCCCACCCAATCATCAAAATCACCAAAATCATTAATTTTAAAAAAAACATTATATATTGTATTTTTTTCCTTATCAATATAATAACTTTGCATGTCTCTATCCTCGGACACCTCAATCTCCGAAATAAAAGGATAATCTTTTTTCATTATCCTATACATCATTTTTTTCAATAATTCTTTTTGTCCCATAATTTATAAATATAAATAAAAAACCTCTCATTAAGAAGAGGGGGAAATATTCAAAAAAACTTTTTAAACCATCTCAAAGCAATACCGGCGGTTGTAATAATTAAAATAATTATCAAAACTATTTTAAGGATATTCCAAACATTATTCATAAAGGGGGAACTATTGCGAAAAAAATAAATCAATAAACATATAACAAGCATTTTCAACCCTTGCGTATCTTCATAAGTCCAACTATCATAAAGAAATATCATATCTTATAATTTAATCAGCGGGGGTTGAAAAAACCTACGAAAATATTTACCATATTTTTCAGTTATACCATCAACATAATCCCATCCAGCGATTCTGTCTTTAACATGGAACAATAATTGAGAATCCCTCAAACCATAAGCAACAATCTTAATATTCAAAACTTTATCATATTCAGAAATAATTTGATTAATAAGAATATTAACAGTTTCTTCGAAATTATCTTGTTTCGTAAAATCATTAGAAAACTTTACATAAACATTGGCAACACCATCCATCAATTCTGTAACATATTTTTTACATTCCCCAGTTTCCCAAAATTCATTATAAGCATCATATTTTTCTTTTTCGAAATAAGATAATACATTAGACAATTCAGTCCCTTCAAGAGTATTATACTTCTTTAAAATATAATGTAAACTTGAATTTTTTTTGAATGTCAAACCATAGTTTTCAAAACCATTTTCAGAATGTTTATCTTTGGTTCCATTCATATGAGTTAAAGTAAAAAACCTCTCGAAAACAACAAAATCAACAAGGTAAAATTCTTCCTTGAAATCATTTTCACAATCCACAAAACACAAAAGATATCCACCATTCAATTTTTGATATGGTCTCAAATTTCTTACAGTATAATGTGAATTTTTACCAAGAAATGAAACCTTAAATTCCCAATTCTTAATAATAGGTTTAAAATTTTCGGGAGTACTCAATTCATAATACAACCCATTTGAATGTTTATACATAAATGTATATGCATCGGGAAATTCCGCTCTTAAATCCCCACAATTATTTTTTTCCTCATTTCTAAAAATGTAGTAATTTTTTTTTGATATTTCATGTTCCAATTTTTTTTGTATGTATTTTCCATAACTAGCAGGACTATACTGCAAATAACACTCCAATAAAAAATCTCTGAATTCTTTGTCATGATATAAGATTTCATTTTTTTTCGAGTTCTGATACTTGATTTTTGCTTTCTCCAATAATGTCATGATATATTTTTTTTTACAAAGAAAAAACACTTTTTCGAAATTACCAAAAATTTCCCAAAAATTTTTTTCCTCGTTAAGGGGACATTTTAGAAAGAGGGGTCGTGTTTATAAAATCTTATTACTCTTAAGTTTATTCTCCTCTTTCCATAAAGGTTGAAAATTGGTATAATGATTCAACTTAACAATTTGTTCTTCATCTTTAGCAAAAGATATCGGAATTATATGGTCATACTCCCACTCTCCGTAATTATCCCAAGTCATCCCTTCTTTAAACTTACTTTCAATATGTAATTTAAATCCATTCCAATCAATCCCCAATATATCAAAACATTTTGACTTCTTGGTATAATTCATCTTAACAAAAACCTGACTTATCAAACCCCTCATTCTTGTCTTAGCTTTAAATAATGGGTCCCTCAATAACCTTCTTTTTCTATAATTTACTACTTTATTTACAAGCCTTTTTCTAACAACCTCAGGGTCTTTCCTTTGCCCCGCATATAGTTGAATATTATTATCTTTTAATATTTTAGAAATTGTATCATCCTTCCTGACAAAATATCTTGCAGTGTCCTTTATGGTTTTTAGTTCCTTGTATTTTTCTATTACCAACTCAACACTAAATTCAGGTCTTATAATCCCACAAGTAGAATGACATTTTTTTGATTTCCCCGATAGTATAGTTCTAAACTCCACCTCCTTTATTTTACCACAATCACACTGAACTTTAACAATTCTTTTCCCATTTCTCTTTTTTTCCAAATGTTCCAATATAGTCCAACCATTATACTTTTCCATAATTTTTCCCAAAAATTTTTTTTACAAATATAAAGATTATTTCCAAGAGGGGGGTCCATTTTTCCCAAAAATTTTTTTTGATTAACAGAGGGGATTGTCCCCCCTTTTTCAGTCATTTTGTCATATATAAGGGGGGATACGGGAGGGGGAGGGGGGTATACCCCCATGCCAGACAGGGAGGGGACCCCCATAAGTTATTAACATGTTATACCCACCCCCCTGTGGATAAGTTTTTATTAACATACCATATGTGGATAACTTTATTTGGTATTGTCAATATGACATGGGGATAAAATAGTTTTGGTAGTTTGGAATAAAGAATATACCTTTGTATTCTATGACAGAGAAACTACTTAAAAGAATATGTAAGGTATTGAAGTCCGAGATGGGTGGTACCGAGCACGAGATTGTATATTGCAATTACCGAATTAAGTTTAAGGTAACAAATGTTATCCCCAAAAAGAACTACGGTTTGTATGGGGAGAAGGCAAAGGTTAACTGTGAGGTTATATCTTTAGAAAGGGAATGTTTTGTTAGGGATGAATATGGTGCAACCCGTCGTGATAAGGATGGTATTGCCATAAAGGAATATAGAAAATGGAGTGGAAGCGTTGCAACTTCAAGGAGGTTAAATTCTCAGATAAGAAACTACATTACATGGAGAAAGTTTGAAACCTTATATATGGTATGTTCTTTAACTCGTTGGGAGGTTATGTGTGATAAGATTAAGTGGTCCGTATAATTAGGCGGTCACATAATCCAAAACTCTTAATACCTTACCAAGTTTCATATCCTGTGGGACCGCACCTGATTTGGTTGCTTGCATTAATAGGTCGTCAATTTCATCTGATACACCTTGTAATACGTCTTGATATTCAGTTTCCACAAATATTTTCAAATATGTGGTATTCCATCCTGACTTTCTTACACTGCTCCATTTTCTTAATGGGACATCATAATACTCTGACATTTCTATTGGGTCCAAATGTATTCTAACATATATTGAGTTCTTATATGTATTTGGGTCCCCATCTAAGTCCATACCCTTAATAAAGGGGAATTCATTTTTTAATATTTTTGTGGTTAACTTAAACTCCAAAGAGTTCATTACTTCTTGTTCCGTCATGTGGATAACTTTTTTTGGTATTATAATAAATAGTCCGTAGTTTTGTATTGACACTTATGGGAATGGTTAAGTCGGGCTGGGGAAACACCCCTTGGTGCTTAATCAGAAGTAGCTTATTTTATATATTATAAAATTCTATATATGTGAAAAAAAGATTTTGCCATGTCGGGGACATTTCGTACCTTTGTAGTATGAAACTGACAACAAAGACATATAATCTATCCCCCCGTGAACAACGGGAGATTGTTAAAAAAACCATTATGTGGTGTAGGGAATTCTTTGGGGAAAACCATAGACGTAAAAATGAGTTTACATATTATGTCGGTCCCCAACCCAAACGTACCAAAAAAAGTATGGGACCTTGTTATGGTTATTTCGAGTGTCTTAAAAATAAGTTAAGTATATTCCCCGAGCATAATAAAAATGTTAGGGACCTGATATGTACCACCATTCATGAGTATACGCATTATACGCAGCCCATTCGGTCCAAGTATTATGCATTTGATAAACAGTACGGTTATCAGAAAAACCCCTTTGAAGTGGTTGCTCGTACAAATGAAAAACTATATAAGAATTGTTGGAAGACGATTAAAGGTTTGATATAAGTTCTTGACACCTTGATATAATTTCCTTGGGGGTGATATTCTCACCCCCATATATGTATAGACCCTCCACACTCGCATCAACACAACTCCATTTCGTTGGGAGAATAGGTTTCTTATTCCATCCCCTCTTCGGTCTCTCAAAATATAATACCCCCATACTAACACCACTCACGGAAACTTCCACACATACCCTGTCCTCCGTTATCTTACTTAAATTATATGTCAATATGTCTGTCATACACAAATATAATATATTATAAATACTAAATAAAGTTACCCACACATGGTTGGGGATAACTTTTTTTTTATCCACACCCCCTATGTGGATAAGTTTTTTTGATTTTGACAAAATGTCAGGGAGGGGGTCACACGGGGGACAATCCCCTTTCCCCACTTTTACCCCCACATAACTAAACATTTTCTCCCACTTTTTACCACCATTTCCTGTGTGGTGATAGTGTAAACCCCACTTTTTTCCTTCTGACGCTATCAGGAGGACCATATTTTTACTATATATAATTTCCAGCTAAAAAAAGAAGGGTTAAATTAAATGCGGGGGAGTGAACGAAGTGAACCTTTATTTAGTATAAAATACCCTCAACGAGACCTGTAGGTAATTTATTTAGACCATTTTTAGACAATAGTTAGACCATTTTTTAGACCATATTATCCCCATTTAATATGGACCTTTCATGTGGTGGGGTTCCATCCCCAACCGACTGAATAGGAGGTGGGAAAATGTGGGGGATAATAAAGTTATATAGTATGGGTAAAAATATACACCATGTGTAATAAAGTTAGGGTAGTTAATTAACTTATTATTTCCCCCATACTAAGTTATATAATTACATTACAATTTTTCGAACGAATAAGTGTTATACACTTACACTTTTTCGAACGAATAAATGTATAACCATAACACTATATCCCACATAGTATGGTCCTTTCATTTATGGGGGTATTATAATTCTGTAAAATGGGGTATTAAAAAAGTGTAAAGTGGGTGATTAAAAAAGTGTAAAGTGAGAGTGTCGGAGACCGAGTAATAATGAGTGGGGAATAAATGATTAACTTATGAGTGAGGACAACCCACCATCGGTAGATGGGGGGGATTTGTTGTCCGAATGAATGAGTTAATTGTTTATTCCATAGTATTTATTGATTATGGATAACAAACTTAGAGTATTGAGAAGGGTTTACGGAATTGATGCGTTACTTAAATATAGATTGGACCATTATGATAATATGATTGAAACCATGAAGGAGTTTGGATTATGTAATGAAAGTGAGAAGTATTTTTTTGATACTATTAGTCAGTGGGTTATACAACAGATGTATTATAATAACTTCGCAGATGTTGATGACACATCTAAGGAGTGGGAGGAAATGTATGGTACTATGGAAAAGTATATTGATACCATGTACGGGAAAACTATTAGGGACTTTTTTACTGATAGATGTTCCCAAACGAATTAACCCTTCTGTTGTTTGAGAAATTCAATATAAGATTCCATATGATTGGGATTACCATCTTTACCTCTGTTATACCCTTGTATGTATGCGAGTTTTAATTGTTCCTCTGTATATGTGTTTTCTTTGGTTTCAATATATGATGTTACCGCCCGCAGACCACTATACTCACACATATCTTCTTGTTTGATTAGTTTGGCATACTTCTGTACTTGGTTAGTATGACTATCTATATATTCTTTTACTGTCTCAAATTCTACTTCTTGTGTAAATTTAGAAGTGAAGCAAGTTTCCATGGCTTCTATAAAGTCAGGATGTAAGGGAAGTTTTCCCGCACTCCAATTATTTGAGGTTATGTCGTATGCTGCATATGATACTTGCCAACCTTGTTCTGTTTTGTGTAATGTTCCTTTCATAATTAATCTTTTTTAAATGTTTCTTGATAGTATTGTTCTGCTTTATCGTGATATCCATATAAATAACCCCTATCAAATTGACTACCTACACCAACCGCATCTATTATCTCTTGCTTGTGTAAGAGTTTGGCTTTATCAAAGTCAATAATAGTTAAACTACAATTTTGGCTTACATATTTTTCTTTTAACCATTCTATACTTGTCATAAATAATGTTTTAATGTTGAATACAAAAATAAGAATAGTTTTTTAGAATACAAAACTTATTTGTATATTTATTTAATTATGGGCGGACAGAATAAATTACTAAGACGAATTCGTGAGATTGACTTTATTATTGATGATAAATTGGATAGGATTATAAGGGTGTGCGATTATGATAAAGATGAGTTTTATAATGCTATCAGGGATTGGTCTATTGAAAGATTGAAATACGACTATTTTGGGGGTGATATAAGTGATATATATGGTTTTATGTTAGATTATGTTAGAAAGGTTCATAAGGATAAAATAGATGAATTTTATGACTCTAAATGTACTTCTCCCCGACGCTTAAAAGAAAATGAAAACCGCCACTTAATGTTCGTTCTTAGAAGAGTGGATTTGAACCAACTATTAGAAATTATTGATAGAGGTATTGGTCTTGCCGAACATAGATTTTACCTGTATCAAAATAAATGGAACAATATGAACCTTCAAAAATATGAAGGTATGATTATGAGTTATATTATGGAAGATATAATGGTAAAACTTTCAAGATTCACGGAAGGTAGTTTGGAAAACTATAATGAAATATATGATGACCTGTTGGACTTATTGAAACCTAAAATAAAAAGGTCATATATGAAAGTTAATAAAAAATAAAGGATGAAGTACATTATAACAGAAGAACAATCAAATTTTCTTAGATTGATTAGAAGACTTGATGATGTTGATAGAGGAGTTAAAAACTATTTGGATAGTTTAGACAGAATCTGTAATTATCCATTTGATGCTTTGGTTGACAGCGTAAAATATGAAGTTTCAGAATATATGATACATAAATATTTTTGGGATATTAATACTGATGAGTGGGAACATTTATCTGAAAAGATATTCAAATATATTGAAAATAAACATCTTGACTATATTACCGAATATTACAATAAAAAGTGTAAAAAATGAAATACATTGTAACCGAAACGCAATTTAATAGATATAAGAATTTAATTAGTGAATATGTTAAATCTATGAAATATCCTGGCGTTTGTAATATTGAGGTGATGGAGGATAAAGAAGATAAAATATATGTTCATGTTTTCTTTTCCGCCGAGTGGTATGCGGAAACCAGTAATACTGGAGGTCATATGAGTATTGTAAAAAAAGTGGTGGGAGCTATGGCGGATATAAAAGAAGAATTGGGAGATATGTTTTCTCTTGTGAAATTCTATATGGGACATAGTATTAGAGCAAATAAAGATTGTTAATATGAAATACATTATAACAGAAACACAAAGGGATAGATTAAAAATAATGAGAAGATTACCCGAACTTAAAAGTTTAATTCCAAACTTATACCCCTTCTATTACCCATGTGATTTTGATTCATTATCATCATATATGATGGCCATGAAAATTGAAATGTTCCAAACTCTTCCCCTCGATTGGTTTGAAGGTGTTGATAATGATGTAATTTGGGATATTGTTACAGATTTATACCGCGATTATATGGTTGATAACTATATCTCAAATTGTGGAGAAGACAAAGAGTAAAATATGAAATACATTATAACAGAAAACCAATACTTCAATTACAAGAAATCAATAATTTCAAAAATATTGAGAAGGGTAGGTCATAGAATTGATGAAATTGTTGAAGCTACAGTAAAAGATAATTTATATTCGGTCTCAAAAAATATGAGTTCAGATAAATTCGTCGATAGAATTATTATGGATGTTTGGGATTATGTTTATGAAAGTTATATTGCTCCCGATATTGAATTTGGGGGTGAAGAGCATCACATATTTATCGAATTTCTATCTGATAGATATACAAATCTCATTAAAGAAATGTATAACTCATCCATCAACCAAGATAATAAATATGATTAAAAGTAATAGGGAAATATGAAATACATTATAACAGAATCACAAAAAGAAATGATGAAAATTCTTCGTAGAACTCAAGAAGATTGGCCTTTGATAAGACAATATGTTTTTGAAGGTATTGAGGAAGATTACCCCTGCCATTATTCCAAAGCAGAAGATTTCTTAAATAGCGTTTCAAAAAGTTCAGCCGTTGTTTATTTATTTGAATATATGGATGAAAAAAGTTACGGAACCAAAACATTTAACCTCCTTAAAGATTATATCACAAATATAATTAAACAAAGAATGGGTGATATGATAATAGACCACTTTAATGATGAAATAGAAGACTGCGAATAATATGAAATACATTATAACAGAATCACAATCAAAATTATTAAGTGAGTCAGACCCTATGTTATGGGTTAAAAGAAGACTTAATAAAAATATCCTTAGGGAATATATTACTGACTCCGAAATGAATTACCCAACATTATGTAATGATTTTAAATATGATTGGGAATATATGGATGCGGTTATAAATGATGCGGTAAGCGATTTTTTAACAACCTATGATGAAGTATTTTTGGATGAAAGATTTGATAAAGTAAATGAAATAGTTACTGATATGTGTTTAGATTGGTTTGGAGATGAGCTCAAAGAAATATATAAAATGACTTGTGAGGAGTATAACAAATAATTATAAAAGATGAAATACATTATAACAGAAGAACAAAATGAAAGAATATTTGATATTATATACAAGTTCATTGACGATTTGTTAACTGAAGATAATATTACATATCAACATGGATATAACTATGATACAGATGAAAAAGATGAAAACATACTTAATTTTTATGGTGATAAATACATTAATAATCAACAGGATGATTGGTATTTTGAATATATAAAAAAAGAATACTACGAGAGTTTAGGTGACCGTGATTTGGATGTTAAAAAAAGGTGGTTAGATAAATCCCCAATTTTGGAAGTTTTAGACCGCGACTTTAAGTTAAAATTGGATGCGTTTTTTAGCTTTCTTTGGAAACCTATATTTGAAAAATGGTTTAAAGATAAATACCCCCATTTACCAGTTAAAACATTTTTATTATACTCATGAAATACATTATAACAGAAGACCAACAGGATAGATTGATAAGTAGAATGTCAGAAATTCTAAACAATAAATTCCGTAATAGTAATATCGTTTGTGAAATTATTGTTCAGGAAGCCGATAGTGAGGAAATTGATGGATTTGATTTTTTTAAGGGAAGGTTAAAATATGATGTTATAGCACACCTAAATCAAAAATATATTTCAGGTGCTGGAATGTATGGTATGAGGGTTTCAACCCAAAAACAAATAAAAAAACTCCTAATCGATTGGTTCGGTCTCGAAGAAGACGAATTTTATGTTTGGGTATTGATAAAAGAATGTAATAAAAATGACTAATATAGTTTATAAAATACTAAGAAGAGTAGATGAGGATTGGGCCTTAATTACCGAAATTGTTGATGAGGGTATTGATGCATATAACCCTTGTCATATTAAAGACGGAAAATTATATGTTAAAATGATTGCTAAAGATTCTACCTACACATACCTTCTTAATTTCGACACAATTAGAGAAGACGAATATAATATCATTTATAATTTTTATTATAAATTGATTTTGGAGCGTATGGGTAAAGGTA
>Ga0164292_10000675_pt1 | contig 26934 bp, 26 predicted proteins | sample GEODES117metaG_FD_111486 | JGI IMG/M metagenome (GOLD analysis project Ga0164292, IMG submission 111486) | Eutrophic lake water microbial communities from Lake Mendota, Wisconsin, USA - GEODES117 metaG | ecosystem: Environmental > Aquatic > Freshwater > Lake | place: USA: Lake Mendota...
AACCAACCATCCCGAAACAAGGCCGGATATAAGGATGCAGCCGACTTCTTCACAAAATCGAGCAAAACCGCTTGTCAGCCGGGAGGCATCCATATAAGCGCCGCCCTCGGCGCGATGCGGCCTGCGCGGGAGGCGCGCTGATCGATCGACCGCTGCACGCTGCGAGGGCGAAGCTCCCACCTTCCTCCAATGAGGTTCGCTGGGCTTTTGTAGGAGCGCCGCCCCCGGCGCGATATGGCCTGCACAGGAGGCGCGCTGATCGAGCGATCGCTCCATCACCGGGAGGGCGCTGCTACCTCAGCCTCTGATCAAGGTCGGGCGCTGCCCCTGCAAAGGCGCATCCGGTGAATGCTCAAGCTCTAGCCGAGCGCACCTGCTCGACCCAAACCTGCAGTGCCTGCGCCACAGGCGTTTGGTGCGGCAGCGGCGACAGCCCGAGGACGGCAGCGGCCTGGTTCAAGGCGGTCATGGGCTCGCGCAAATCCAGTGCCTGCGCGCCGTTTTGCTTGCTGAGTTTTTCGCCGTTGGTGCTAAGCACCAAGGGGGTGTGCAGGTATTCGGGTGTGGGCAGGCCCAGTGCCCGCTGCAGCAGGATCTGGCGGGCGGTGTTGTCGGCCAGGTCCTGGCCCCGCACCACCTGGGTGATGCCTTGCTCGGCATCGTCGACCACCACCGCCAGTTGGTAGGCCCACAGGCCGTCGGCGCGTTTGAGCACGAAGTCGCCCACCTCTTCATCGACCGCCTGTTCTTGCATTCCCAGCCGCTCATCGCGCCACTGCACATGCGCAGCAGGGCCTTGGCCCACATGCAAGCGCCAGGCCCGGCCAGCGCGCCCTTGCAGGCCGCCGCGTTCGGGTCGGCAGGTGCCGGGGTAGGGCGCGGCTTGATGGCGCTCGCGCGGCAGGCCTTCGGCCAGCAGCGCTGATTCAATGTCCTTGCGTGAGCAGGTACAGGCGTAGCCGCGGCCCTGCTCGATCAGCCTGTTCAGGGCCGCCTGGTAGTGCGCAGCGCGCTGGCTTTGCCAGACCACTGGCGCGTCGCTGTGCAGGCCGCAGGCGGCCAGTTGCTGCAAGATGGTGTAGTCGGCGCCGGGCACGCAGCGCGGCGTGTCCACGTCTTCGATGCGCACCAGCCAGTGCCCGCCGCGGGCGCGCGCGTGCAGCCAACTGGCCAGCGCGGCCACCAGCGAGCCCGCATGCAAGGGGCCGGTGGGAGAGGGGGCAAAGCGCCCGACGCAGGGCTGTGGCCGCACGCCGGCTGTGACTAGATCGCGGTCAGGGCCAGTTCGAGCCCGGACACAAAGGCGTCTTCCACCCGCCGGCCCAAGCACCAGTCGCCGCACAGGCCGATGCCGCTGCGTTTGTCCCACAGGTGGCTGCGGCCCAAGGCTTGGGTGGTTTGCGCATAGCGCCAGCGGTGGACCTGCGCATGGCCGGGCTCGGCCCGGATGCCGGTGACTTCGGTGAAGGCGCGCAAGAGCTTGGCCTTGACCCGCTCTTCGTCGTCTTCCAGATGACGCTGCGACCACTCCGGGCTGGCCTGCACCGTCCAGCGCTCGATGGCTTCGCGCCCGGGCTTGGACGCTTCGCGGGCCAGCCAGGCGATGCGGTGGTGCGTGCTGCGAGCCGCATGCCAGGCCGGGCCCAGCGGGCCGGCCGCCTGGGGGAAGGCCAGCATCAGGGTCCAGCAGGGCGCGACCTCGACCTTGGCCAGCTGGGTCTGAATTTTGGGCAGGAGTTGCGACGCACGCAGCAGCGCGGCCGCTTGCATGGACGGCAGGGCCAGCATGACCGCGTCAAAGCCTGCGTGCACCTGGCTGTCGGCGCCGGGCCCTTCGGTCTGCAACTGCCAGCGGCCGGGCGAGAGTCGGTCGGCTTCGATGTGGGTGACCAGCGTCTGCAGGTGCAGCTCGGGCAAGGGCTGGGCCCAATGGCGCACCAGGGCGTTCATGCCGGGGCTGGCCACCCATTGCGCTTGGGCGCCAGGCGCGGCTGCTGCGACCACGCGGCCGGCCTCGTCCATGATGCGCACGGTGTTGACCTGCCAGCGCGCCACTGGCCCGCCTGCGGTTTGCAAGGCCTGCTCAAAGCGCGCGTCGCGCACGGTGAAGTACTGCGTGCCGTGGTCGAAGCTGCCGAATTCGGTGCGGCGCGTGGCCATGCGGCCGCCGGCGCCCCGGCTTTTTTCAAAGACGGTGACCTCGTGGCCGGCTTGCATCAGGGTACGGGCGCAGGCGATGCCGGCCATGCCGGCGCCGATCACGGCATAGCGGCGTGTTGCCGGGGGGGTGGGTTTGGTTCTGGCCATGCCCTGACTCTACACGCATCGCAGGGCCCTTTTTCTCGGGGTGTCCCCTGGGATTCCTGGGCTCAGGGGCGTACCAGCAGGGCCCGCCTTGTGGCGGGCCGCTCCAGCTGCTCAAGCCACCACTGCAGGGCCCGCCCCGGTCTGGCCTTGGCTTCGTGGCGCCAGGCGTAGCTGCAACGGGCGACGCGGCTAGAACGCTGCACGGTGCGCACCACCAGTTGGCCGGTATCGATGTAGGGCTGGGCCATGTAGCGCGGCAAAAAGCCCACGCCCAGGCCGCGCAGCTGAGCCTGCAGCTTGGCCGCCATGTGCGGCACGGTCAGCACGTCCTGACCACCGAGCAAGCCCAGGGTCATGCCGCTGCCGCTTTGGACGGAGTCGGCCACTGCCACCGCCCGGTGCTGACCGATGAGCGCATCGCTCAGGGGCTCTGGCGCAGCAGCCAGTGCGTGGTGCGGCGCCAGCGCGAACACAAATTCGAGCTGGCCCAGTGGCTTGGCGCGTATGCCCGGCTGCGCGCTGGCCTCGTTGACCACGCCGATGGCCAGGTCGGCCCGGCCCGTGCTCAGGCTGGCCAGCGTGCCCGACAGGGTTTCTTCGCGCAGCTTGAGCCGGGTCGGTGGCTGCAGCGCATAAAAAGCCTCGCACAACTCGAGCACAGTGGTGCGCGAGACCACGCTGTCGAGCGCCAGCGTGAGCTGCGGCTCCCAGCCGGTGGCCACCCGTCGCACGCGGTGCGCGATCGCGTCAATATCGAGCAGCAGGCGCTGGCCCTCGCGCAAGAGCTCAAGGCCGGCCTCGGTCAGGCGGGCCTGGCGTGAGCTGCGGTCAAACAGCAGCACATCGAGCGCCTGCTCGAGCTGGCGCACCCGGTAGCTCAGCGCACTGGGCACCAGATGGAGCTCGCGCGCCGCGGCGGCCATGCTGCCGCTGTCGGCAATGCAGGCCAGCATGCGCAGGGCCTCGGGGGTGAGCACATCGGCGACTCCGGGCGGTGTTTTCATAGATCAAAAATTTTGAATATATAGAACAAATCCATTCAATGCAATGACACGGAGAAGGCCCTAAAGTACGGTGCTTGGCCATTGCGGCAGACAATTTTTGGAGCTCACCCCATGCTCACCTTGCGACCTTCTGGCGAACGCGGCTATGCCGATCACGGCTGGCTCAAGTCCTTTCATACTTTTTCATTCGCGGGCTACCAGGATCCGGCCCACATGGGCTTTGGGCCGCTGCGGGTCATCAATGAAGACCGCATCGAGCCGGGCACCGGCTTTGGCACCCACGGTCACCGCGACATGGAGATCATCAGCTATGTGATGTCTGGCGCCCTGGCCCACCGCGACAACATGGGCAATGGCACCGCCATCTTGCCTGGCGATGTGCAGCGCATGAGCGCGGGCCGCGGCGTGATGCACAGCGAGTTCAACCACAGCCCGCAAGGTCAGACCCATTTCCTGCAGATCTGGATACAACCGGCCGAGCTGGGCATAGACCCGGGCTATGAGCAAAAGCATTTCGAGGCGGCGCAAAAACGCGGCCGCCTGTGCCTGGTGGCCAGCCGCGACGGCGCCCAGGGCTCGGTCACCGTCCATGCAGATGCGAAGCTGTACGCCGGTCTCTTCGATGGCGACGAGCAGGCCCGGCTGGCGCTGGATCCTGCGCGCAAAACCTATGTTCATCTCATCCGGGGCAAGCTCAGTGTCAACGGCCATGCACTGGTGGCTGGTGATGCGGCCAAGCTGGAGTCGGAGTCCGAGCTGCACCTGAGTCAGGGCCAGCAGGCCGAGGTGCTGGTGTTCGACCTGGCGGCTTGAACGGCGCCGGACTTGCTGCCAGGTGCTAGACGCAGAGCCACACCGACGGTCCGAGCCATTCAGAGCAAAGATGGGGCAGCCACATTAAGCGTTCACCAGCCGCTTCGAGAGTCAATCACGTTTTTTTAAAAGGAAGTTAGTCATGAGCAAAATCGCAGTTGTTTTCCACTCCGGCTACGGCCATACCCAGCGCATGGCCCAGGCCGTGGCCGAGGGGGCTGGCGCGGAGCTGATCGCCATTGATGCCGAGGGCAACCTGGCTGATAGCGCCTGGGAGCAGCTGGCCCAGGCCGACGCCATCATCATGGGCTCGCCCACCTACATGGGCACGGTGAGTTGGCAGTTCAAGAAATTTGCCGACGCCTCGTCCAAAGCCTGGTACAGCCAAGCCTGGAAGGACAAGCTGTTTGCCGGCTTTACCAACAGCGCCGCCATCAACGGCGACAAGGGCTCGACCCTGACCTACTTGTTCACCCTGTCGATGCAGCATGGTGGCCTGTGGGTCAGCCAGGGCATCATGCCCAGCAGCAACAAAGCTTCCCGCCGCGACGACCCCAATTACCTGGGCTCTTATGCGGGCGCAATCGCCCAATCGCCGGCCGATGCCGGCGCCGGCGAGATGGCTGCCGGTGACCTGCAAACTGCCCGTGCCTTTGGCGAGCGGGTGGCGCAAGTGGCTGCGCGTTACAAGCGCTAAAAAGCCGCTCGCGTCTGCGTCGGGTCCACAGGATGGCGGCCTAGAATGGTCGCCATGTTTGTTCACCTGCGCACGCACACCGAGTTTTCCGTGGTCGACGGCACCTTGCGCGTCGACGAGATGGTCGCCCGTGCGGCGGCCGACCGCCAGGCGGCTTTGGCCATCACCGATCTGGGTAATCTGTTTGCCACGATCAAGTTTTACAAGGCCGCGCGTGGCGCGGGCCTCAAGCCATTGATAGGCGCCGACGTCTGGGTGCAAACCCCGGGCAAGGAAGCCGGCGCACCGCCCACCCGCCTCTTGCTGCTGGTGCAGGAGCACCGTGGCTATCTAAACCTGTGCGAGTTGCTGACCCGGGCCTGGACCCGCAATGTGCAGCGCGATCAGGCGGTTGTCGAACTGGCTTGGTTGCAGGAGCTTGGCGCAGGGCTGATTGCGCTGTCGGGCGCGCAGGCTGGCGCCGTTGGTCAGGCCCTGTTGCAGGGCGATGAGGCGCGCGCGGCCGATGTCGCGCTGCAACTGGCGAGCCTCTTTCCCCACCGGTTCTACCTGGAGCTGCAGCGCGCCGGCCGGACCGACGACGAGCGCCATGTGGCGGCGGCGGTGCAGCTGGCAGCCCGTCTGCGCCTGCCGGTGGTGGCCACCCATCCGGCGCAGTTTCTGGCTCCGGAAGATTACGAGGCCCATGAGGCGCGTGTCTGCGTGGCCGAAGGCGAGGTGCTGGGCAATGCCCGCCGGCAGCGCAAGTTCACCGACCAGCAGTATTTCAAGTCGCAGGCTGAGATGGCCAGCGCCTTTGCAGACCTGCCCTCGGCACTGGCCAACACGGTGGAAATCGCCAAACGTTGCAACCTCAGTTTGCAACTGGGCAAGCCGCGTCTGCCCGACTACCCGACCCCGGTGGTGGGCGGCGCGCCCCTGCCCATCGACCAGTATTTCCGCCAGGCCTCGCATGAAGGTCTGCAGGAGCGCCTGCTCAAGCTCTACCCGGATGCGGCGCTGCGCGAGCAAAAGTGCCCTGAGTATGTGCAGCGCTTGAACTTCGAGATCGAGGTCATTCTCAAGATGGGCTTTCCCGGCTACTTTCTCATCGTCGGGGACTTCATCAACTGGGCCAAGAACAACGGCTGCCCGGTCGGGCCGGGCCGGGGCTCGGGCGCCGGCTCGCTGGTGGCCTATGCGCTCAAGATCACCGACCTGGACCCGCTGCAGTACAAGCTGCTGTTCGAGCGCTTTCTCAATCCGGAGCGGGTGTCCATGCCCGACTTCGATATCGACTTCTGCCAGAGCAACCGCGACCGGGTGATCGACTATGTCAAGGCCAAGTACGGCATTAATGCGGTCAGCCAGATCGTCACCTTTGGCACCATGGCCGCGCGTGCGGCCATCCGCGATGTGGGCCGGGTACTGGACCTGTCCTACGGCTTTTGCGACGGCCTGTCCAAGCTGATTCCCAACAAGCCGGGCACCTCGGTGACCCTGCAGTACCCGCCCAACCCCAAGCCCGAAGGCGACAAGACCATCTATGCGACCGAGGCCGAGCCGTTGCTGGCCGAGCGCATAAGCCGGGAGGACGACGTCCGCATGCTGATCGAGCTGGCGCAAAAACTCGAAGGCGTGACCCGCAATGTGGGCATGCATGCTGGCGGCGTGCTCATTGCCCCGGGCAAGCTCACCGACTTTTGTCCGCTCTACGCGCAGCCAGGCAGCGATGCCGCAGTCAGCCAATACGACAAGGACGATGTCGAGGCCATAGGTCTGGTTAAGTTCGACTTTCTGGGTTTGGCCACCTTGACGATTTTGGAGATTGCGCGCGAGCTCATCGTGAGGCGCCATCCGGGGCAGGCTGATTTTTCCTACGAGGCCATCGCCCTGGACGATGCGCCCACCTACGCCCTGTTCAGCCGGGGCCAGACCGAGGCGGTGTTCCAGTTTGAAAGTCCAGGCATGCAGCGCATGCTCAAGGACGCCAAGCCCACCCGCCTCGAAGACCTGATCGCGCTCAACGCGCTGTACCGGCCCGGCCCGATGGACCTGATACCCAGCTTCGTGGCGCGCAAGCACGGCCGCGAGGAGGTGCAATATCCGCATCCGCTGGTCGAGCCGGTGCTGTCTGAGACCTACGGCATCATGGTCTACCAGGAGCAGGTGATGCAGACCGCGCAGGTGCTGGGCGGCTACAGCTTGGGCGGCGCCGATTTGCTGCGCCGCGCCATGGGTAAGAAAAAAGCCGAGGAGATGGCCGAGCACCGGCAGATCTTTCGCAAGGGTGCGGCAGAAAAGGGCATCGACGAGAAGAAGGCCGACGAGGTCTTCGACCTGATGGAAAAGTTTGCTGGCTACGGCTTCAACAAGTCGCACGCCGCCGCCTATTCCCTGCTGGCTTATCACACCGCCTGGCTCAAGGTGCATTACAGCGCCGAGTTCTTCTGCGCCAACATGACGGTGGAGATGGACAACACCGACAAGCTCAAGGTCCTGTATGCCGATGCGCTGCGCATGGGCATCGCCTTCGAGGCGCCGGACGTCAACCGCGGTCGGCACCGTTTTGAGCCGGTCAGTGACAAGTTGATCCGCTATGGCCTGGGCGCGATCAAGGGCACCGGCGAGCAGGCGATCGCAGCCATCGTGGCGGCGCGCGAAGCTGGCGGTCCGTTCAAGTCGCTGTTTGATTTTTGTGTGCGGGTCGACCGCAGCCGGCTGAACAAGCGCACCGTCGAGGCCCTGATCAAGGCCGGCGCTTTTGACCTGCTGCAGCGCAACCGCGCCAGCCTGCTGGCCTCGATCGATCTGGCTTTTGAGTTTGCCAACGCGGCCCAGGCCAACGCCAACCAGGGCGGCCTGTTTGACATGGACCCGCAAGCCGCCAGCGACCAGGAGCCGCCGCTGGTGCAGGCCACGCCCTGGGGTGTGCGCACCCGCCTGGGCTTTGAGAAGCTGGCCCTCGGGTTTTTCCTCTCGGGGCATTTGTTCGACGAGGTCGAGCTGGAAGTACGGCAGTTTTGCAAGCGGCGCATCGCCGATCTGGTCGACTCGCGCGACCCGCAGGTCATTGCTGCGGTGGTGTGCGACTTCAAGATGATCAATGGCCAACGCGGTAAGGTGGCGCTGTTCAAGCTGGACGACAAGTCGGCCGCGGTCGAGGCCTCGGTCGACGAAGCTTTCTACAACGCCCACAAGCACCTGATCAAGGACGACGAATTGATCGTGGTGCAGGGCACACTACAGCCCGACCGGTTCGCCGGTGGCTTTCGCTTCAAGATCGCCCAGATCTGGGACCTGGAGAGCGCGCGTTGCCGCTTCGGCAAGTATTTGCGCATGGCTGTTAACGGCAGCTCGCCCGATATCGGCCGGCTGCTGCGTGATTTTCCAGCGCGGCGCGAGCAGTCCGAGCAGGGCGAGCGGGTGGTGGGCCTGCCACTGCGGCTGAGCATCTTTCGCGAAGGCGCCACCGCCGACCTGCAACTGGGCGAAGCCGCCCGCATCTACCCCACCGACGCTGCGCTGGCCAGTGCCATGGCGCAGGCCGACAAGGGGCTGGCGCAAATCGTCTACGAGTGATTACTGCGAGGGCGCAGCTCCTGCAGCCCCGGCCCGAGCCAGCTGCCGATGAAGTGTGGGAGGGCCGCCCCGGCGCGATGCGGCCTGTGCCACGCTGCCCCGACCTCAGAGGGTGACCTTGAGCTCCAGCCCCTCGCGCAGCAGCACCTCGGGCACCCTACCGTCGATGTCTTTGGGCACGGATTCCATTTTCTGGATGCCGCGCAGCACTGCATCATCGAAGGCTTGGTTGCCACTGGGGCTGATGATTTTCAACTCCTTGAGGTCGATTTTTCCCTGGGGTGAAGTCCGCACCAGTACCACCACTGAGGGGCGGCCTGAATTGGGGTCGGTGAATTTGGTGTTGTCCTTGATCAGCTGAACGATCTTGCCGCCGTAGCTCGACGACGGCGCGGCTGAGCGTTGTGCTGTGCCTTTGGACTCGGGCGCGCCGGTCGCGCCAGGCGTGCCGGTTGCGGTGGTGGAACTCGCCTGGCCCTGGATACGGCGCAGTTGCTCTTGCCTGCGTTTTTCTGATTCGGCCGCTTCCTTGCGGTCTTGTTCCTTGCGTGCTTCTTCCTTGGCCTTTTCGCGCTGCTTGTCTTCTTTTTCCTTGCGGTCTTTCTCGACTCTTTCTTTTTCAGCCTTGTCCTTCTGGGCTTTTTCCTTGGCCTGCTTTTCCGCTTTTTCCTCTGCTTTTTGCTTTTCCTTGCGGCGCTTTTCCAGCGCCAGATCGGCGTCGCGCGCTTCCTGCTGGACACGCGCCGGTGGCGGTGGTGGCGGTGGCGCAGGCTGCTCCTGCGGGGGCGGCGGTGTGGGCTTGGGGCTTGCCTCTGGCGCGGTGGCGGCAGGCGCAGCTCGCTCAGCCACCGGCGCCCAGATCTCGGCGCTAAAGGCCACCGTCGGATCGGTGCGCGACCAGTTCACACCCCAGGCCAGGGCCAGCACCAGCAGGGCGTGGGCGAGCAGGGACAGTGCCAGCGCCGGCCCGGAGCTGGCTGCCGCAGGCGGGTTAAGGTCTTGGGCGGGCGCTGCGTTCATGGCCTGCGCGCTGCTCAATTTCCGGTTTGCACCGACAGCGCAATGCGGCTGACGCCGGCCTTGTTCAGGGCGTCCATCACCTTGACCACCACCTCGTAGCGCACCGACTTGTCGGCGCTGATCAGCACCGGCGTGGCCTGCTCACCTTCTGGGACCGCCGGCTGCAGGCGCTTGACCGCCTGCCCCACATCGCCCAGGGTGCTGGGCTGACTGCTGCCGCTGTGCTTGATTTCCAGGCTCTCGTTTTTGGCGATCTGCACCTGTATGGGCTTGACCGGCTGCGCCGCGGCTTTGCCCACGCGGGGCAGGGCGATCATGCTGGGGGTGATCAAGGGGGCAGTGACCATGAAGATGATGAGCAGCACCAGCATCACGTCGATGAAGGGCACCATATTGATCTCGTTGATGGTGCGCCGACCCCGGCCTCGGCCTCGTCCCTGTACGCTGGCCATGGCTTTTAGTGACCGGACGCCGACTGGGCGCCCAGATTGCGCTGCAGGATGTTGGAGAACTCTTCGATGAAGGTCTCCAGCCGATTGGCCACCCGGTCGATGTCGTGGGCAAAGCGGTTGTAGCCGATGACGGCCGGAATCGCTGCGAACAGGCCGATGGCGGTGGCCACCAGGGCCTCTGCGATGCCGGGGGCCACGGTGGCCAGGGTTACCTGCTCCAGCGCAGCCAGCCCGGTGAAGGCGTGCATGATGCCCCAGACGGTGCCAAACAGACCCACATAGGGCGCGACCGAGCCGACTGTGCCCAGAAAGGACAGATTGGCCTCGACCGCGTCGAGTTCTCGCTGGTAGCTCGCCCGCATGGCGCGGCGCGCGCCGTCGAGCAAGGTGGGCGCGTCGTTGACGCGGCGCTCGCGCAGCTTTTGAAATTCGCGCATGCCGCTGGCAAAGATGCGCTCCATCGGCCCGGTCTCTTTGGCATTGCGCAAGGCGGCGGCATACAGGTCGTTCAGGCTGGTGCCCGACCAGAACTCTTTGTCGAAGGCATCGTTCTGACTTTTGACCCGTTTGATCCGCAGCAGCTTGCTGAAGATGGTGGTCCAACTGGCCAGAGACATGCCGATGAGGATCAGCACCACGGCCTTGACCACCCAACTGGCGTTGAGCAGGAGCGGGATGATGGACAGTTCGTGGTTCATGGGCTGGCTTGGAGTTGTTGTAGAACCAGGGCAGGGATGCGGCTGGGCTTGAGGCTGAGCGCTTCGACCCAGCCCAGGCGTATTGTCGCCTCACACAGCACGCTTTGATCGCCGATGAGCCGGGCCTGCTGTTGCAGGTGCAGACTGCCGCGGCCCAACTGGGTCAGGGCGGCGCTGACCCGCAGCTCGTCGTCGAGCCGGGCCGGCCGGAGGTAGCGTACCTCGGTTTGGCTGACCACGAACATGCCGCCGCTGCTTTGGCGCAAGGCCTGCTGCGAAATGCCCAGCGAGCGCAGCCATTCGGTGCGGGCGCGTTCGAAGTATTTGAGGTAGTTGGCATAAAAGACGATGCCGCCGGCGTCGGTGTCTTCCCAGTACACCCTGACCGGCCATTCAAAGGCGGCGCGGTGGGCCTCAGCCAAGTACCGCCTCCAGGCGGGCGACGGCCTGCTGTAGTTGGTCCATGCTGCTGGCGGTGGAAAAGCGCAGGTAGCGGTGAGGGTCGGCCTGGCCAAAGTCGCGCCCGGGGGTGACCACCACCCGCGCCTGCTGCATCAGCGCAAAAGCCAGATCCCAGCTGCCGCCGGTGCCGTCGGGCCGGCCTGCGCTCAGCGCTAATTTTTCAATGGCCGAGCTGGCATCGGCATAGGCATAGAAGGCGCCGTCGGGCCGCACCGGCACATGCAGGCCCAGGCGCTCGAGTTCGGGCAAGAAATAGTCCCTGCGGGCTTTGAACTGGGCGCGCCGAGCTTCATATTCGGCCAGGCTGTCGGGCTCGAAGCAGGCCAGCGCCGCGTGCTGGGCCAGCGCGCTGGCGCAGATGAACAGGTTCTGCGCGAGCCGTTCGACCACCGGCACCAGTGCCGGTGGCAGCACCAGCCAGCCCAGGCGCCAGCCGGTCATGCTGAAGTATTTCGAGAAGCTGTTGATGCTGATCACCGACTCGCCCAGCTCGCCCGGCAGGGCCAGTGCGCTGCGCCCGAACTGTTCTTCGTAGCTCAGGCCCAGGTAGATCTCGTCAATCATCGAGATGCTGCCGCGCCCCAGCACGAATTCATGCAGGCGCTTAAATTCGTCGGGCGCAATCGAGGTGCCGGTGGGGTTGGAGGGCGAGGCCAGCAGTACGCCGCGGGTGGCCGGCCGCCAGGCCTCTTGTACGCTGGCCAGGGACAGTGAAAACCGCTGGGCCGCGGTGGTGGGCAGCAGCACCGCCTGCCCCCCGGCGCTGCTGACGAAGTGTCGGTTGCAGGGGTAGCTCGGGTCGGGCATGAGGATCTCGTCGCCCGCTTCGACCAGGGCCAAACAGGCCAGTTGCAGCGCGGCTGAGGCGCCGGCGGTGATCACGATGCGCGAGGCTGGCACCTGAGCGGCAAAGCGCTGGGCATACCACTGGCTGATGCGCTCGCGCAAGGCCGTCAGCCCGAGCGCGGGCGTGTACTGGGTCTGCCCGTCTCGCAGGGCCCGCTCGGCGGCCATTTGCACCAGCGGCGGCGCGGTGAAGTCGGGCTCGCCGATGTTGAGGTAGATCATCGGCGGCGCTCCAGCGGGCCCCTGCTGTTCGAGCTGATGGGCGGCCTTGGCCACTTCCATCACATAGAAGGGGTCGATGCGCTGCGCGCGCTCGGTAATACGGATCATAGGCGCCGGCCCACCTCCTGGGCGCGCAGCTGCGGTGCGAGTTGGTTGAGCACGCCATTGACCCATTTGTAGCCGTCAGTGCCGCCAAAGCCCTTGGCCAGCTCTATGCACTCATTGATGACCACCCGCCAGGGCACGTCCATGCAATGGCGCAGCTCATAAGCCCCGATCCACAGCACGCCATGCTCGATGGGCGAGACCTCGGTGAGCTTGCGGTCGATGTGGGGAGTGATGAGCGCGTCGAGCTGCTCGCCCTCGCGGATGCAGCCGTGCAGCAGGGCGTCGAAATGGGCCGCGTCGGCCTTGTGAAAGCCGATCAGGTCGCGGGTGAAGCTGTCGATGTCTTCGGCCGGGTTGCGCCCCACCAGGTGCTGATACAGGGCCTGCAGGGCAAACTCGCGGGCACGGGTACGGGCCGATTTGTCGCCAGCCTTGCGCGGCGTAGGTGCTCTGGGGGCCGCAGCGCCGGGCTGATCGATGTCGACAGGTGAGTTCATGGGGCCAGGCTTTGCAGCAGACGGGCCATTTCGATGGCCACCTTGGCCGCATCGCGGCCTTTTTCGTCTTGCCGGGCCAGGGCTTGCGGCAGGTCTTCGGTGGTCAAGATGGCGTTGGCGATCGGCAGGCGGTAGTCGAGCGCCACTCGGGTGACGGCCGCACCGCTTTCATTGGCCACCAGTTCGAAGTGATAGGTCTCGCCGCGAATGACGCAGCCCAGTGCAATGAGGGCGTCAAAGCCGCCGCGCTCGGCCAGCGCCTGCAAGGCGGTGGCCACTTCAAGCGCGCCGGGCACCTGCACATGGGTGATCTGCTCGACGCCGGCGGCCTTGAGCTCGCTCAGGCAGGCCTGGGCCAGGGCCTGGGTCACGCCCTCATTGAAGCGCGCCTGCACGATGCCGATGCTCAGGCCGCGCCCGTCGCTGGGCACCGAAGTCTGGCCTTTGTCTGTGGTTTGCATGGGTGTCTTTCAGGCCTTGATATCGTCTTTGCTCAGGTAGCCCACGATTTCCAGGCCATAGCCGGCCATGCTGGGCATGCGGCGCGGGTTACCCATCAGGCGCATCTTGCGCACGCCGCACTGCAGCAGGATTTGGGTGCCGATGCCGTAGGTGCGCAGGTCCATGCGGCCCCGGCTGGGCCCGTGGCTGGGTTGGGCCAGGCCTTCGAACTGAGCCAGCCATTGCTCGGCACTCTCGCCGCAGTTGAGCAGCACGGCGACGCCACGGCCTTCCTGGGCGATAAAGCGCAGGCTCTCGTCCAAGCTCCATGAATGCATGGTGCGGCCGGTCTCGAGCACATCGAACAGCGACAGCGGCTCATGCACCCGCGCGGCCACCGGCTCGCCCGGCTGCCAGCTGCCCTTGACCAGGGCCAGGTGCAGGCTGCCGCTGGGCTTGTCGCGCCAGGCGTGGGCGGTGAATTCCCCCCAATGGGTCTGCATGCTGCGGCTGCCAACACGCTCGACCAGCGACTCATGGCGGCTGCGGTGCTCGATCAGGTCGGCGATGGTGCCGATTTTCAGGCCATGGACCGCGGCGAATTCCAGCAGGTCGGGCAGCCGCGCCATGGTGCCGTCGTCCTTCATGATTTCGCAGATCACCGCCGAGGGCGAGCAGCCAGCCATGGCCGCCAGGTCGCAGCCCGCTTCGGTATGGCCGGCGCGCATCAGCACGCCGCCGTCAACGGCTTGCAGCGGAAAGATGTGGCCGGGCTGCACCAGGTCGCTGGCCTGGGCCTTGGGTGCCACGGCGGCTTGCACCGTGCGGGCGCGGTCGGCGGCCGAGATGCCGGTGGTCACGCCTTCGGCCGCCTCGATAGAGACGGTAAAGGCGGTGGAATGCTTGGTGCCGTTGCGGCTGACCATGGGCGGCAGTTGTAGCAGTTCGCAGCGCTCGCGGCTGAGGGTCAGGCAGATCAGGCCACGGCCATAGCGGGCCATGAAATTGATCGCATCGGCGCTGACATGGTCAGCGGCCAGCACCAAGTCGCCCTCGTTCTCGCGGTCTTCCTCGTCGATCAGGATGACCATGCGGCCGGCGGCCATTTCGGCCACGATGTCCTGGACCGGCGAGATCGTCACCGGTGGTGTGAGGGGGGCGGCTGCATTCATGAAGTGAGGGGCTTTCTTTGGTCCTGCAGCATGCGCTCGACATAGCGTGCGATCAGGTCGATCTCGAGGTTGACGGACGCGCCCGCTTGCAGGCTGCCCAGCGCGGTATGCGTTACGGTGTGCGGAATCAGGTTGATGCTGATCTCACAGCCGCCTTCGAGCGCGGCCGGGTCTTGCACCTGATTGACGGTCAGGCTCACCCCATTGACGGTGATCGAGCCTTTGTAGGCCAGAAAACGGGCCAGCTGGGCCGGCACCGCAATGCGCAACTCCCAGCTTTCGCCCACTTGCGCAAAGTGCGTGACTTGTCCTATGCCGTCGACATGGCCGCTGACGATATGCCCGCCCAGGCGGTCATGCGCACGCAGTGCTTTTTCCAGGTTGATCGGGCCGGTCTGGCCCAACCCGCTGGTGCGCGCCAGCGACTCGGCCGACACGTCGACGCTAAAGCGCTGGGTGCTGAGTTCGATCTGGGTGGCGGTCATGCAGGCGCCGTTGAGCGCGATGCTGTCGCCCAGCGCGACATCATCCAGATAGCCAGGGGGGGTCTCAATGGTCAGGCGTTTGCCGTGGGCCAAGGAGCTGCCGAGAGGGTGGATGGCGACGATGCGCCCCACGCCGGTGATGATGCCGGTAAACATGAGCGTATTTTCGCAGGGAATTGGGCTGCCGGCCGGCCAGCGCTGCTTCGACCCTAAAAAGCCTCGGATCCGACCCGCCGCGCCATGACCCGCAGGTCGGGCCCGATGCGCTGGAAATCGGTAAATTGCAGGGGGATGCCGTCCGACAGTTGCTTGAGCGCAGGCAGCGCCAACAGGCCCTGGCCGGGACCCAGCAGCAGCGGGGCCAGGTAGATCAGCAGCTCATCGATCAGGCCGGCGCGCATCAGCGAGCCATTGAGTTTGCTGCCCGCTTCCACATGCACTTCATTGATCTCGCGCCGCGCCAGGTCCTGCACCATTGCGGCCAGGTCGACCTTGCCTTGCGCATCGGGCAGGCAGGTGATGTGCGCGCCCAGTGCACTCAGTTCGGCCTCGCGGCCGGCATCGCGCACTGCGGTGTAGATCCAGACCGGCCCACCGCCTTGCAAGATGCGCGCTTTCAGCGGCGTTTGCAGATGGCTGTCGACGATCACCCGCACCGGCTGGCGCGGTGTGCTGAGCCCGCGCACATTGAGCGTGGGGTCGTCGGCCAGCACCGTGCCTATGCCGGTGAGCACTGCGCAGGCGCGCGCGCGCCAGGCGTGGCCGTCGGCGCGCGCCGCGGGCGAGGTGATCCACTGGCTCTGGCCGTCACCCAGGGCGGTGGTGCCGTCGATCGAGGCCGCCACTTTCAGGCGCAGCCAGGGCCGGCCGCGCTGCATGCGGCTGAAAAACCCGATGTTGAGCTCGCGCGCTTGCTGCGCGCCGGGGCCGACCTCGACCTGCACACCGGCCGCGCGCAGCCGGTCCAGACCGCGGCCAGCCACCAGCGGGTTGGGGTCGGTGAGGCTCGCCACCACCTTGGCCACGCCGGCTTCGATCAGCGCATCGCAGCAGGGGCCGGTACGGCCATGGTGGGCGCAAGGCTCAAGCGTCACATAAGCGGTGGCCCCGCGCACCGAATGGCCGCGTGTGGCCGCATCGCGCAAGGCCATGATCTCGCCATGGGCCTGGCCGGTGGCCTGGGTATGCCCCTCGCCGATCACTTGGCCTTGGGCATCGACCAGCACACAGCCCACCGCCGGGTTGGGCGGGGCCAGCAGGCGGGCCTGGGCGGCCAGTTCTAGGGCGCGTTCGATCATGGTGGGCGTGTGTGACTCGGCTTTTTGAGGCCTTGCGGTCTTGTCTTGGGTTTTCTTCGGGCAGTGTAAGGCGCAGCGCAGCCTGCTTCGGGTGCCGGCTGCATCCTAAGCCAGTCCTCATGGGTACCTGCCGAAATAACAATTAACACCCGTCCACGCAGGGCGTTCTTAGGATGGGTCATGGACCGGCCAGGCCTGCCTTCGTTTGCGCGCAACTCGGGGTTTACCTTGCTCGAGTTGATGGTGGTGCTCGGCTTGACGCTGGCCCTGGCCACCCTGGCCCAGCCGTCCTTGCGAGGTCTGTTGCTGCGCTGGACCTTGGAGACCGAGGCGCAGATCCTGCTCGATGACCTGCGCTATGCCCGCACCCAGGCCATTGTTCGGGGCCAGGCGGTCTCAATCTGTCCCACGCTTGATGGCCTGGCCTGCGCCGGCCATGGCGACTGGGGCCGTGGCTGGATGGTCTTTCTCGATGCGCAAGCCAACCGCGTGCCCGGTGCCGGCAAGCTGGTGTTGCGCCGGCACCAGCCCAGCGCATCGGTGCAGGCCATCACCAGCAATGCCAGCGCCTTGCGGGCCGGTCTGAGCTACCAGCCCACCGGCGCGGCCCGGGCGGCTGGGCAGAGCCTGCGCCTGCTGGCCGGCTCGGCGCTGCGCCTGGTGTGCATTTCGATGCAGGGCCGGGCGGCGCTGCGGCCTGAGGGGCAGACCCAATGTTCATGAACAAGCCCGATGGCGGCGGTTTCATGCTCATCGAGGTGCTGATCAGCTTGTTGCTGCTCAGTCTGGGCGCAAGCGCCTGGCTGAGTGCCCAGGCTGGCGCCTTGCGTCAGAGTCGGCTCAATCAGCACACCGTCCAGGCCCAGGTGCTGGCCGCTGATCTGGCCGAGCGGCTGCGGGCCAGCCCCGGCCAGGCGCAGGCCGTGGCTGCGCAACTGGCACTGACGGTAGCCGCCAGCGGCGCGGCTTGCAGTCTGGGGCAGTGCGATGCACCTGCCTGGGCCTCGGCCGACGCGGCGCAGTGGCGAGCTGGCCTGCAGCAGGCCTTGCCTCAGGGCTCGGCGCAGTTGCAGATCGATACAGGCGGCCGCAGCGGCTTGCTTACCCTGGTCTGGCGCGAGCCGGGCGCGCAGGACTTGGGTCTGGCAGCGCCAGCCTATTGGCGCTGCCCTGTTGATTTTTCTGATCCGGCCGCCGGCTGGCGCTGCATGAGTCTGGGGCTGGCGTGGTGAGGGCGGGCCGGTCGGGCTGGCCAGGGCGCCGAGCGGCGGGATTGAGCCTGCTGGAATGGCTGGTCGCGTCCTTCATCGCCTGGTCGCTGATTGCGGCGGCCCTGGTGCAGACGGTGTCGGCCCGGCGCAGCCAGCGCCTGCAAGCGGCGCAGGCGCTGATGATTGAAGACGCACAGATCGCCATTGAGCTGCTGCGGGCCGACTTGATGATGGCCGGCTACGGCCGGCCGCTGCGCTCGCGCTCCAGCCCTGGCGTGCCGGCATCCTGGCAGACCGCTCTTGAGGCAGCGCCCCTGTGGGCTTGCGACCATGGCTTTGCCAGTCCGCCCAGCAACGCGCAGCCGGTTTGTGCCGCTGCGCCTGCCCCGGGCAGCCCGGGCTCATCGGCGGTAGAGATCGCCTATGAGGCCGACGGCTACAGCACGGTCCTGGGCAGCGACGGCCGACCGACCGACTGCCTGGGCAACAGCCTGGACGCCAGTACGGCCGCCGACGGCAGCCGGGTGTACATCGCCTACAACCGCTGGCAAGTCAGCACCGGAGCGCGCAGCGAGCTGCGTTGTGGTGGGCGGGGCAGCAGTGGGCCACAGCCTGTGGTCGACAACGTTGAGCGCCTTGTGCTCAGCTGGGGCCTGCCGGTCGATGCCGTCGAAGGCACGGCGCTGCGCTTTTTGAGCGCAGCCCAGGTGGGTGACTTCCGGCAGGTGAGGGCGGTGCGGCTGTGCCTCTTGCTGCGCAGCAGCGATGCTGTCCTAGGCCAGGATGATGTGCGCAGTTACACAGACTGCGCGGGCAATGCCCTCACTTCCGGCGACGGCCGGCTGCGGCGGGCCTTTTGGTCGACCGTGGCCTTGCGCAACTGGAGCAGATAGCCGTGCGGCCGGGCGCTCCCATTGCGTGCAGGGCTGTACCTGCTGAGCGCGGCTTCAGCCTCTTGGTGGTGTTGGTGCTGCTGGGCGCTATCGCACTGGGCTCGGCGGCGGCGCTGCGCCGCAGCGCTGGCTCGACCCAGCTGGCCCGTGCCCAGCTGATGCGCTCCATTGCGCATGAGCAGGCGCAGGCGGGTCTGCTCTATTGCGAGGCCCAGCTGCTGCTGCCCAGCGCTGCGCGGGTGCCGGCACTGGCGCAAAGCGCGCTGACCCTCAGCTCGGTGGCGCAGCCGGCCTGGACCTCGGCCGCACTGTGGCAAGCGGGTACAGCTTTAGCGACGGTGCCTGTGGCTACCGCCGCGTCCGCCGGCAAGCCGCCGGTCTGCCTGGTCGAGACTCAGACCCTGCCTGAGCAGGCAGCGGGCTCGATGGTCTACCTGGTTAACGCGCGCGGCTTTAGCCCCGACCACCGCAGCGATACCGTCTCGGGCGCGACCACGGCCGGCACGGCGGTCTGGCTGCAAAGCACGCTGCTGATTGAAAACACCCAGGTGCGCGCGCGTCTGTGGCGGCGCATTCTCAACCCGCCCTTGAGGTGATCCATGACGAATCCCTGCCCATACCCATCGACAAGGCCGCTGCCGCAGCGCGCACAGCGCCACCATGCCCGGCAGGGCATGAGCCTGATCGAGCTGCTCACCGTGCTGCTCATCGTCGGTCTGCTTGCCGCGCTGGCCTGGCCTTCTTATCGCAGCCAGCTGCAGCGCAGCCACCGGGCCCAGGCGGCGGTGGCCTTGCTGCAGGCCCAGCAGTTCATGGAGCGCTACTACAGCGTGCAAGGCAGCTACCTCGGCGCTGCAGGGCAAAAGCCCAGCCTGCCGGCGGCGCTGCAATCGGTGGTCGTCGATGGTCAGATGCTCTACGCGGTGCAGATCGAGCAGGTCGATGCGGTGAGCTATCAACTGCGGGCCGAGCCGCAGGGTGCGATGGCTAGCGATACCTGCGCCGCGCTCACCCTGAGCCACACCGGCCTGAAGGGCCGCAGCGGCTCCGCGGCCACGGTGCAGGAATGCTGGCGCTAGCTGTGGGCTCAAGCCGGCGGCTCAGCGCCGGACCTCGTCGACCAGATTCTTGAAGTCGTCCAGGTCTTCGAAGCTGCGGTAGACACTGGCAAAGCGCACATAGGCGACCTTGTCGAGTTTTTTAAGCTCACGCATCACCCATTCGCCGAGCCGGGTCGAGGGCACTTCGCGCACGCCCAGGTTGAGCAGCTTTTCTTCGATGCGCTCGATCGCTGCATCGACCTGCTCGGTGCTCACTGGCCGCTTGCGCAAGGCCAGGCTCATCGACTCGACGATCTTGCTGCGCTTGTATTCGATGCGCCGGCCGTCCTTCTTGACGATGGCCGGCAAGTTGACATCGGGCCGCTCGTAGGTGGTAAAGCGCTTTTCGCAGGCGCCGCATTGGCGGCGCCTGCGCACCACGTCCGCGTCCTCCGAAACCCGGGTCTCTACCACCTGGGTTTCAAGATGGCCGCAGAAGGGGCATTTCATCGGTAGACCGGAAAGCGGGCGGTCAGGGCGTTGACCTTGGCGCGCACCGCAGCGATATTGGCCTCGTCGTGCGGCTGGTCGAGCACGTCGGCGATCAGGTTGGCCGTCAGTCGGGCTTCCTCGTCCTTGAAGCCGCGGGTCGTCATGGCCGGGGTGCCGATGCGCACGCCGCTGGTGACCATGGGCTTTTCCGGGTCATTGGGGATGGCGTTCTTGTTGATCGTCATATGGGCCTGGCCCAGCACCGCTTCGGCCAGCTTGCCGGTGATGCCCTTGGCGCGCAGGTCGACCAACATCACATGGCTCTCGGTGCGGCCGCTGATGATGCGCAGGCCGCGCTCGGTCAGGGTCTGGGCCACGATTTGCGCATTCTTGATCACCTGCTGCTGGTAGGCCTTGAACTCGGGCGCCAGTGCCTCCTTGAAGGCCACCGCCTTGGCCGCGATCACATGCATCAGGGGCCCGCCCTGCAGACCCGGGAAGATGGCGCTGTTGATCGCCTTCTCATGGGCGGACTTCATCAGGATGATGCCGCCGCGTGGGCCACGCAGGCTCTTGTGCGTGGTCGAGGTGACCACATCGGCATGGGGCACCGGGTTGGGGTAGACGCCAGCGGCGATCAGGCCAGCATAGTGGGCCATGTCGACCAGGAAGATCGCGCCCACGTCCTTGGCGACTTTGGCAAAGCGTGCCCAGTCGATCTGCAGGCTGTAGGCCGAGGCGCCGGCGATGATGAGCTTGGGCCGGGTTTCGTGGGCCTTTTTCTCCATCGCGTCGTAGTCGATCTCTTCCTGGCTGTTCAGGCCGTAGGAGACCACGTTAAACCATTTGCCCGACATATTGAGCGCCATGCCATGGGTCAGGTGGCCACCTTCGGCCAAGCTCATGCCCATGATGGTGTCGCCCGGCTTGAGAAAGGCCAGAAACACCGCTTCATTGGCAGAGGCGCCGCAATGGGGCTGCACATTGGCGGCATCGGCGCCGAACAATTGTTTGACGCGGTCGATGGCCAGTTGCTCGGCCACATCGACGTACTCGCAGCCGCCGTAGTAGCGCTTGCCGGGATAGCCCTCGGCGTATTTGTTCGTCAGTTGCGAGCCTTGTGCGGCCATCACCGCTGGCGAGGCGTAGTTCTCGCTGGCGATCAGCTCGATGTGGTGTTCCTGGCGGGCGTTTTCTGCCTCGATGGCAGCCCACAGCTCGGGGTCGGTTTGAGCGACCAGATGTTCACGGTTGTACATGGCAGTCCTTAAAGACATGGTCCCTGCGGAGTTGGCAAGGGCTGCCCAGGCGAACGGCTCGAAGGCCGGTGCCCGCGGCGCAGACCGTGCGCTCCCCAGTGGTGTCCCACGTCAGCCGCACAGCCTTCTCAGACCTGCAAGCCTATCGCCAGTTGCGCACGGGGCGCAGTGTAGCCCAGGCCGGCAGCTCCTGAGGAGCTTGACTGGCTGGTTTCAGGAGCGCTGTCCGCCGCTGACCGGTGCGTCAGGCATCTGTGCGCTGGCTGGCTGCAGTACCGGCACCGCCCAGGCGGTCTGGCCACTGGTGGGCACGGTCTTGCCTTCGGCCACCAGCTTGAGCCGTTCTTGTTCTGCCAGCACCTTGGTGGCGTAGCCGTTGTCATCCTCCAGGTTGGCTGCGCCGACATAGAACTTGAGCCCGCCTTCGACCGAGCCCGCCCGCTCGATGCAGGCCAGCAGCACCCGCACACCCACCCGCAAATTGGTCACCGGGTCAAACGCCGCGAGCTTGCCGCCAAACGGTGAATATTTTTGGTGATGGACGCTGGTCATGACCTGCATCAGGCCTTGCGCGCCCACCGGGCTTTGGGCGAAGGGGTTGAAGCCCGACTCCACCGCCATGATGGCCAGGATCAAGGTCGGATCGAGGGCGACCTTGCTGCCGATGTCATGGGCAGCGGCCACCAGAGCGGCCACCGGTTCGGGCGCTACCCCGTATTTGCGGCTGAGCCAATGGGCCAAGTCCGCCTGCGGTTTGGGCAGATCGCTGGGGTTCAGGGCGGTGGCCCGGCCGGCGGCGGCCGGCTCGCCCAGGCTCAGATTGGCCTCTTGGCGCTCGACCAGCAGGGCCATCAGTTGTACTTCCGCCGCCTCGCGCAGGTCGGTGCGGGCCGTCAGGGTGATGACCACGAAGGCCACAGCCAGTCCCAGCATGGCGAAACTGTTGTGGGTGACGTCGAAAAATCCCTGGGCGATGTCCTGGCCCACATGGGCCACACTCAGGCGGATGCGCTGCAGTCTTGTGCGGACTGGGGCGCTGGTAGGCGCTGTCATGGCTTTCCTTTATGATTCTTGCGCCGTCCGTCTGGAGGCGCCGGGTGGCCGGGTCAGGCGAGGGCTCTGGGCCTGGCCGGCCTCCTGGTGCCGGTCCTGCTGACCTGGGGTTGACCCTGGTTTTTTGCTGTTCCGAATTTTAGGAGCAATCCAAACACTCGGTCAACGCTCCAGAATCTGCGCGAATTTTTCTTAATATGAAATACTGGAGCGCTTCTGACGGGTCGTGGCGGGCTCCTCCAGCGTGAGCAGCGGCCCGATCAGGCCCACTTCGCAGCGGCCATTTAAAAGCGGCGGGCAATTGCGGTCAAAATAGCCGGTTTTCTCCTACCCCCTTTGCGGTCGCCGGTCTGCTGCTGGCTTGCGGCGCTGCGACCCTCTTTTCCCCCCTTTGTCCCAGACCCATGGTTCATTCAGACCCCTCCCCGGAATCTCAGCCCCGCGCCAAGGCGGTCGATTTGAAGGCGCTGGACGCCCTGACCGGCGGCGCCTTCACCGCTCCCACCGCCGGCGAGCGGGCCTCGCGCATTCGTAACTGGCTGGCCGGCGAGCCCACGCATGAGCAACTGGCCGAGGTGTTCAGGGAGCTGTCGCAGCGCGACAAGGGCGCGGCCCGGCCGCTGCGTGAAAAGCTGGACGAGTTGCGCCGAGCGCGCGGTCAGGAGACCCTGGCCGCCGATTGGGCGGCCCGTGGCCAGGCCCTGCTCGATGCAGCCCGGCTGAATCTGGCCGATGCCCTGGCCTGGCAGCGTGATGCAGCCAAGGCCGGTGCGCCGCTGTCGCGCGAGCCCTTGGCCGGCCTGAAGGTTCTGCTCAGCGAGCGGGTCAAGACCATCGAGGATCTACAGCACCGGGCTCAGGTGCAACGCGAGGCGGCTGTACTGATCGTGCAGCGTACCGAGGTGCTCTCGACCAAGCCCTGGCGCGATGCCCAGGCCCTGTGGCCGAGCTTGCGTGAGGATGTGGCGCATTGGCGTGGTCAGGCCGACGGCCTGATTGCCGATCCGGTCTGGCCCAGCGTTGATGCGCGCTTTCCGCAGCAAATTGAACTCGCCCGCCAGCAGTTGTTGGCGGTCTGGGATGCGTTTGAGGCCGCCCTGGCCCAGGCGGTAGCCGCTGCCGATGATGCGCAAGCGCCCTTGCCGGCGGTGCCGGTTTGGGCCGACGAGCTGCGCGCCTTGCGCGATCTCGCCAGCGGGACCAAGCCCGAGCGGCCTGCCAAGCCCAAAGTCGATCCGGCGGTGCTGGCGCAGCAACGCGCTGCCGCCACCGCTGCGGTGAGTCAGGCGCTGGAGGCGCTCAAGGCCGAACTGGCCCAGGGCCACGGCAAGGCAGCGCCGAAGGCGGCCGCCGAGTTGCGCCAGGCGCTCAAGGACCATGTCCGGCATATTGACGCCGCGCTGGAGGCTGATGCCCATGCCACACTTACTTCGGCCGGCGAGCTCGAAGGCTGGCAGCGCTGGCGCGCCGATCAGATCCGCGAGGAACTGCTGGCCAAGGCGCAGGCCCTGGTCGAGCAGCCCCTGGGCGGACGCAAGCAGCAGGAGGCCCTGCGTCAGCTGCGCGAGCAATGGAAGACGGGCGACCAAGGCGGCGTGCCCAACCACGGTCTGTGGAAGAAGTTCGACGAGGCCTGCAACCAGGCCTACAAAGTGGTCGAAGCCTGGCTGGAGAAAACCCGCGAACAGCAAGAGGCCATCCTGGCCCAGCGCCGCGCTTTGATGGATGAGTTGCGCGTCTGGACCGAGGCCCATCAGGGCAACCAGGACTGGAAGCTGCACCTGCGCGCCATTCAATCGCTGGAGCAGCGCTGGCGCGATGCCGGCCACCTGAGCGAGAAAGCCTATGCGCAGATGCAGGCCCAGTGGAAGGCCTTGGTCGACACCGCCCAGGGTCCGCTGCAGGCGGCCCGCCATGAGAGTCTGGCCCGCCGCCGCGCCTTGATCGATGAGGCGCAGGCTTTGGGCGCGCAGGCGCCGCTGCGCATTGATGCCGTTCGTGCCCTGCAGCAGCGCTGGCAGCAGGAGGCGCAGCAGGTGCCGATCGACAGGCGCCAGGAGCAAAAACTGTGGGATGCCTTCCGCAAACCCATCGACGATGCCTTTGCCCGCAAGAGCGCCGAGCGTGAGCAGGCGGTGGCCGCCCTGGGCGAGCACGACAGGCGGGTGATTGCCGCCGCGCGCGAGCTCGAGCAGGCCAATGCCAGTGGCGATGCCCAAAAAATCCACGCCGCCGCCAAGGCTCTGGAGGCGGCGGTGCGCGGCCAGCAGGTGGCCGCAGCCCAAGCCGATGCGCTGCCGGCTGCTGCCGCATCCGACCAACTGCCCGCGCAGGCGCCGGCCTCTGAAGGCGCGGCTGGTGAGCAGGCCGCTGCCACAGATGCTGCTGCGCCCGAAGCCGCGCAGGAAGTTTCCCAGGACGGCCAAGCGGTGCAGGCCGGTGAGGCTGCAGCAGAACCGGCAACTGCCGAGGCCGCACCAGCGCCCGCGCCGGTCAAACCCGCGCCCAAGCCGGTGATCGCCATGCGTGGCGATGACCGGCCCGGAGCCCGCCGGCCCGAGCCCGCGGCTGGTGCCAGGGGGCAGCGCCCCGGCGGCCGGCCCGGCGAGCGCGGCCGTCCCGGTGATACCCGCGATACCCGCGACGCCCGGGGTGGAAGGGACGGAAGGGGTGGCCCGGGTGGACGGGGTGCACCAGGCATGGGTGAGCGCGGTGGGGATCGTTGGGGCGATAGGCCCCGGCCCGAAGAGCGTGGTCCGCGCTTGGGCGATGCGGCCTTTCGCGCCCAGCGCGATGCGCTCGATCATGCCCAGCAGGCCTTGCGCAAGCTGGCAGCTCAGGCCCATGGCGAGGTGCTGACGCAGTTGATGGACGCCTGGCAGCAGCGCGATCCGGCCCAGTTGCCCGCCGCCCAGGCGCTGGGCAAAGGTGTGGCCACCGCGGCCCGCAGCCGCTGGAGCCAGGCCTTGTCCGGGCCTGCTGCAGCCGACAGCCAGCCGGCCGAACAGGCCCTGCTGCGCCTGGAGATTGCGGCCGAACTGCCGACCCCGGCCGAACATCTGGCGGCGCGGCGCATGATGCAGCTGCAAATGCTCACCCGCCGCAACGCGCCCGACCCGAGCCAGACCTGGGGCGACGATGTGGCCCAGGTGCTGAGCGCCGAGCACGAGGGCGCTCAGGCCCGCCGCCTGCAAAACGTGCTCAAGGCCCTGCTCAAGCCCTGAGCAGGCGCCGGCCGCAACGCTAGTCTGCATGAACGACAGCTTGCACCCGGCCAGCCCATCGCTGACCCGCGACTTGCTGCGCCTGCTCGAGCGCCCGATCACCCCGGCCGACCGGGCGCGCGCCGCCCTGCACCTGCTTGACTGGCTGGGCTGCGCCTTTGTGGGCCGCAGCGCCCCGGCTGCGCAGGCCCTGGCCCGCTGGGCCCAGCCTGGCGCTGCCGGGCCTTGCAGCACCTGGGGCGTGGGCCGACGCGAGGCATCGGTGGCGGCCTTGGTCAACGGCGGTCTGGGCAATCTGCTGGAACTCGACGACCTGCACCGTCGCTCCATCGTGCATCCGGGCGACACGGTGGTGCCCGCCGCGCTCGCCCTGGCCGAACGCGAGGGCGCCAGTGGGCAGGCGCTGCTGGACGCGCTGCTGCGCGGCTATGAGGTGGCCATACGCATAGGCATGGCCGCCGGGCCCAGCCACTACCGCTACTTTTACAGCACAGCCACCTGTGGTGTGTTCGGCGCGGCCGCGGCTTGCGCCCATCTGCTGGGGCTCGATACCGAGCAAAACCTGGACGCGCTGGGCCAGGCCGGCATGATGGCCGCCGGGCTTTGGCAATGCCGACAGGAGCCGACGTTTTCCAAACAGCTGGCCAGCGGCCGCGCTGCGCAGTCGGGTCTGCTGGCCGCCGATCTGGCCCGCACTGGCTTTGCCGGCGCGCGGCAGATTTTGGAGGGCAGCCACGGTTTTTTTGCGGCGACCTGCGATCAGCCCGATGTTGCTGCCATCCTGGCCGGCGCCGAGGGCTCCTGGAAAATCCATGAGGTGAGCTTCAAGCCCTGGTCGGCATGCCGCCATGTGCACCCGGCCATTGAGGCCGCTCTGGCCCTGCGCGCCGGTGGGCTGGACCTGCAGCAACTGCTCAGCCTGAGCCTGCACACCTATGCCGATGCCCTTGCCTTTGCCGACTGCCCCGTACCGCAGAGCGCGCACCAGGCACGCTTTAGCCTGCAGCATGCGGTGGCGGTGGCCTGCCTCAGGGGCGATGTGACTTTGCAGGACAGCGCGCCCGAGGCACTGTCCGATCTTGCCCTGGCGCAGCTGCGCCAAAAAGTGCAGGTGCTGGAAGATCCGGCCTCTACCCGCGCCTACCCCGAGCGCTATGGCGCCCGTCTGGTGGCGCGCATGCACAGCGGCGCCGAGCGGGTCATCGAGGTGCAGACCGCCAAGGGCGATCCCGAAAACCCGATGTCGCAGACCGAGCTTGAGGCCAAGGCGCTAAGCCTCATGCTGGCCGCAGGTGTTTCAGCCCAGGCCGGTGACCGCCTAGTGCACAGCACATTGGCGCTGGCGCACGGTGGGAGCTTGCAAGATTTCAGCGAAGCTTTGACTCAGGCTTTGTTGATTGGTGCCTGATCGCTGCGAGGGCGCAGCTCCCACTCCCCTCCAACGAGATTCGCTGGGACTTTGTAGGAGCGCCGCCTCGGCGCGATGAGACTTTGTGGGAGCGCCGCCCCCGGCGCGAAGGGCCTGTGAACGATACCTGCTGGCTGAATCAAGCCTGCATCGCCGCGAGGGCGCGGCTCCTACACCCCACCCTGACCGCTTGCTCAATGTCGGGAAGAGCCTCTTTGTAGGAGCGCCGCCCTGGCGCGATGCGGCTTCCGATCAAGCACCCATCGCCGCG
>Ga0164292_10000677_pt1 | contig 26785 bp, 29 predicted proteins | sample GEODES117metaG_FD_111486 | JGI IMG/M metagenome (GOLD analysis project Ga0164292, IMG submission 111486) | Eutrophic lake water microbial communities from Lake Mendota, Wisconsin, USA - GEODES117 metaG | ecosystem: Environmental > Aquatic > Freshwater > Lake | place: USA: Lake Mendota...
ACCAACTGCGCTACTGGGCCTTGCGGAAACTGATTTTGGTCAGTTCCTTGCGTCCCCAACGGGATTTGAACCCGTGTTAACGCCGTGAAAGGGCGACGTCCTAGGCCACTAGACGATGGGGACCTTGCCCAAAGGATATCGGTGAAAAGAGTTCGAGTAAAACGAGTTAAATGGGATGATTTATGTATGGAAATAATCAGCAACCCAACACATGATGATATCAATATGGCGGCTAATGCTTTAAAAGATGGTCATCTTGTGGCATTTCCAACCGAGACTGTTTATGGATTAGGCGCTGATGCAACTAATGAAAAAGCAGTAAGTCGAATTTATTCTGTTAAGGGCAGGCCAACTGACCACCCGTTAATTGTTCATATCTCATCAATTAATCAATTAGGTAAATGGGCAATTGAAATCCCTGAGTGTGCGATAAAACTTGCAGCAGAGTTCTGGCCAGGACCCATGACCTTGATACTTAAAAGGAACAAAATAGCTCGAGATTTTATTACTGGTGGCCAGGACAGTATTGCACTTAGAGTTCCAGATCACCCAGTTACCCTTAAACTACTAAACATATTTGAGGGCCTCGGGGGAGAAGGACTTGCAGCTCCCAGCGCTAATAGATTTGGTGCATTGTCGCCTACTAATTCTAACGAAGTGAATTTAGAGATCGGTGAGCATTTGGGTGCTAATGACTTGATACTTAACGGAGGCCAATGTTTAGTCGGAATAGAATCAACAATTATTAATTGCACTGAACAAACACCAAAAATTTTTAGGCCAGGAGCAATTACAGAATCAATGATTGAGAGATCCACAGGTACTAAAATTAAGACTGAATTGAATTCTCAATCCATTCGAGCATCTGGAGCGTTTAAATCTCATTACTCACCAATCGCTCAAGTTGTTCTTGACTCTTCGCCAAACCCAGGAGAAGGTTTTTTGGCGCTAAAAATTTTTCCAACTCCTCCTGGTGCTATAAGACTAGCATCACCAATTTCACTTGCAGAGTTTGCGAATGTCTTGTATTCAGCGCTAAGGCTCGCAGATATAAAAGGCATAAGAAAAGTTTCAGTGATAGCACCAGAAGGTGCTGGGTTAGCTGCGGCAATAAGAGATCGGTTAAATAAAGCTTCAGGATTGTGATAATTATCAAAGTTTGTTAGCTAAATTCTTACCTAACTATTTATTCGTTGCTTACGTGCCCTTATGTCTAAAGCTTTCAAGCTTCAAATAAATTTCTCTTAGATGGTAGAATCAAGTTTTATGATGATAAAAGTAACTGCAACACAGGTATGTACATAAAAATGAGTGTAACTGTACTTGTAGATCTTTTATCTTATACAGGAAAAAAAGGTGGTACTGATACCTACATCCGGAAGTTATATTCACATATAAGTCAACTTGGTTTACAATGGAAGTTTCATGGCATCGCAAGTAGAGAAGCAAGGAATCTAAATACAACTTGGTTCCCAGGTGAAATCACTTACTCGAAGTTGAGTGGAGATATCAAAATACACTGGGCTCTAGGAGAAATTTTTTCAGTTTCGAACTTTGCCAGAAAAATAAAACCTCAGATAATTCACTGCCCAGCAAATTTTGGTCCAATTATTTCAAAATACCCTGTCGTGCTTACATTACATGATGCGCTTTACTGGTCTAATCCAGAATTAGCACCTAATCGAATACTGCTTCCAGGCGTTAAATTTATGCAAAAAGTTGCGACTGATAATGCATCTAGAATTATTACAGATTCAAAAGCATCATCCTTGGAGCTAATTAAAAGTTTAAAACTAAGTGAATGCAAAATCAATGTGATCTATTTAGGTGCTGCATTCACTTCAAACGAGATTAAATCTAAATGGAAAGAAAAAGAGGCCGACTACATATTAGCCGGAGGAAATAGATTTAGTCACAAGAATTGGGAAACTTTGCTAAAAGCTATACAGTTGATTGATAAAAAAAGTCGACCTAGTTTTATCATTACAGGCGGTCGCTATCCCGATCCGTTAACCAATCTTGTGAAAGAGTACGGACTTCAAAATTACGTTCGTCTTTTAGATTGGGTATCCGAAGAAGATATGAACCATCTTTATATTAATGCAAAAGCTGTGATTATACCCTCACTCGTTGAGGGCTTCTCACTACCAGCTTTACAAGCAATGGCATATGAAAAACCTCTTCTTGCTTCTAAAATACCAGTACATTTGGAAATAGCAGAAGGAGTTGCATATTTTTTTGAACCTAATTCAGCGAAATTGATTGCAGATTCAATTCTTGAATTTGTGAATAATCCTAGAAAGGCTTCTAAAAAATTAAAATTAGGACTACAGAGGTCAAAAGGTTTTACTTGGGATGAATGTGCGAAGCAAACAATAGCAGTTATGACCTCCCTGCTTGACAAATAGCATAACATAATCACACTGACGAAGTAAATTTGTATACATGCTTCACTTACATTTTAAAAAGACTTTGGAGAAGATAATGCGAAGTATAATTTTATCAAAGCTCTTTAAACTTAATTATATTTCATTGTATATAGTTATTATTTCTTCACTTATAGCTGTTGGCTCAAGGCTAATTAAATCAGGGACAGTTTATGGATTAAATTTTGGACTGTTTCACCCCGATGGAATCAATTATTTAAAACTTACACAAGATATAACGAATTTAAGTTTTCAAACTTCAACTATTTATGCATGGTCGAGACCACTCTATCCAGCGGCGAGTGCTCCATTCTATATGTTGTTTGGTAAGTATGGAATGTTAGTGGTGCCAATTTTGAGTTTAATTACTCTTGGTATAATTTTTATTTCTTTTGGTAAAAATGAAAACGAGAAACGCACTTTAGCTCTATGTTTTTTAATACTAACTTCAAGTTCAACAGTATTAAGATGGACTGTTGCAGATTTAACTGACTCACTCCACTTGACCTTATTTGCTTTATGTTGCTTAGGAATTTATAAAAATTGGAGTTTTAGAACTTTAGCTATAATAATTGTTTTTGGTGCCGCTATCAGGCCCATGGGGCCAGTTTGGGCTGCACTTTTTATTCCATTTTTAATTCGTCAGACAGACCGTTCTAAAAAGGCTTATTTCTACCTTGCATTGATATCAATTGTCCTATTTTTGGTTAATACTATCTTAATGGCTTTGTTTGGGGGATTTGCACCGAATTCAAATCCTTTATTTTCACAAATTGCTGCAGTACCAAGAAATTTTTTTGTAATTTTGTTTGTAGAGTTTGGACAATTAGCAGTGCTGGACAGATTGTTATTTTACACAGTGTTGCTTACTTTAGGTCTAGCAATTTTAAATTATAGAGACATTTGGTCACTTATCCACATAAACGTTAGTTTCGCCTGTTTTTTGATTAGTGCCTGGGTGGGAGTTTGGGGCGTTAATTTCCGCTACGAGCTTCCTTTACTAGTTACAGGCACTTTAGTAGTACTTAGAAAATTTAACTCTAAGGTAAGATAAAGTCTTATGGTTAAAGCACTCATAACTGGAATTACAGGTCAAGATGGGCATCACTTGTCTGACTTATTGCTTCGTAAAGGTTATGAAGTTTATGGTTTGCTAAATGGTCAAAGGAATTCAAGAGTGGAGGAATTCAGATCTATTTTTCCTACGGTAAAGTTGATTGGGGGAGATTTAAGTGACTTTTCCAGCTTGTATAAGATTGTAAATGAAATAAGACCTGATGAAATTTATAATTTAGGAGCTATAAGTTTTGTCGGTTTGAGTTTTCAGCAACCAGAACTAACCTCCAACATTACTGGATTGGGAACCCTGCGATTACTTGAAGCAGTCAGGCAGTGCGGGCTAGAAGCGAGTTCAAAAATTTTTCAAGCTTCATCATCGGAAATGTTTGGTAAAGTGCATGAAACTCCACAAACAGAGTTAACTCCATTTCACCCAAGATCTCCTTATGGAGTAGCAAAAACTTTTGCACATTTTATGTGCCAAAATTATCGAGAAGCATACGATATGCATGTTTCATCTGGAATACTATTCAATCACGAAGGCGAGTACCGTGGATATGAATTTGTCACCCGAAAAATAACTTCTAATCTTGCAAAAGTAAAATTAGGGAAAATTAGCCGTTTCAGTTTAGGGAGCTTAGAGCCCAGGAGAGATTGGGGCTATGCTGGGGATTACGTTTATGCTATGTGGTTAATGTTGCAACAAAAAAAACCTGATGATTATGTCATTGCCACGGGTGACACTCATTCTGTTCGAGAGTTCCTTGAATTAGCGATAAAAGAAGTTGGGCTAACAGGCGAGATTTCTGATTATGTTGATTTTGATGAATCTTTAATAAGGCCAGCTGAAGTTGATCTTCTTATAGGAGATGCTTCGAAAGCTAAGAAAGTTCTGAACTGGGAACCTAAGATAAACTTTACAGAGTTGGTCAAAATAATGGTCACCAACGATTTAAAGATAGAATCAAAGTACATGCAGTAAAATGCAAAATTTAGCATTAGTTTATGAAACAGTTTTTCCAGAATTTAAAGGTGGAGTAGAACGCTGGTTCTTAGAACTTTCTAGCGAATTAGTAAAAAGTGGAACAAAAGTAAAGTACTTGAATACAAGTGGAATCAGAGAGGAGAGGTACGGAGTTCAATTTGTCTCAATGTTAAATAAAAGATCAAACTTTCATATTTCCGGAAAGCGAACAGTTTTTAATACTTTGCAGTATGCTTATATAACATTTAAACATTTTTTAAAAAATGAATATGATACTGTATATGTCTCATCATTTCCATTCTTACATATTTTTGTTATTAAGCTTGCATTATTAATTGGTAGAAGAGAGACACTTTTAGTTTGCGATTGGTTCGAGGTACCTTCTAAAAATTTTTGGGAAAAAACTTACGGTAGAATTCTAGGTAAAGTTGGTTATTTTTTACAAATTACAACAGTTAAAGTACCAGATTTAAATTTTACATATCTTGATTCAACATATGGTCAAGTCAAAGACAATGCTCGGCAGTTGCAAAAAATTATAAAATTGCCTGGGATAATTCCTCAAAATCTGCTAACAAAAAGTAACTTAATTTTTGAAGACCCAATTGATATTTGTCAAATAGGGCGATTGACCCAAGATAAGCGGCCACTTTTAAGCTTACGGGTTGTGCTTAAATTAAAAAATAAAGGGTGGCTTGGTAAGTTTTGGATAGTTGGATCTGGTCCCTTAATTGATGACATACAAGATTATATAGTTGTTAATGATTTAAGCGAAACAGTTATTGTTTTAGATAATGCAAATGATAGTAAAATTGCTGAAATTTTAAGTCATTGCGGCTTACTATTTCATCCGTCCAAGAGAGAGGGATTTGGACTAGTGGTGATTGAATCAGCCTGTATGGGAGTACCATCTGTAGTTATTGAAAGCGAGGACAATAAAATTCCTGAACTTGGCATTAATCCTAATTTAGTGGCTCATACTTTGGATATTGAAGTACTGTCTGAATATGTGCTTGAAGGCTTAAAAAACAGGAGTAAGTATACACAAGAGTGTACTAGCTGGAAGAATAATATTGCTCCAACATTAACATCTGCTGCTTCGATAACGGAGATTGCAAGAATTATCAATTCTGAACTTGAATCAAGGAAGGAACTGTGAATACACACTTTGACTTAGTAGTGATAATTCCAGCGCTCAACGAAGAAAAAACAATTGGCATGACAATTGACGAAATCAATGAAGTGTTAGGTAATCCCACAATTATCGTAGTAAACAATAATTCTTCAGACTCAACCGCTACAGTTGCAAAACAAAAAGGGGCAAAAGTTATTTTTGAGCCATCCCCCGGAAAAGGCAGAGCATTTAGAGCGGCTTTAGCTCATTTGCCGAAAGGGTTTTCATCAGTGTTTATGGTAGACGGTGACTGCACGTATGAAATTGCCCCAATATTAGACGCGCTTCAGGATATACACAGATTCGGAGTCGATCTAGTTGTAGGAAAAAGAGTTTTAACAAATAATAACATTAAATTTAGGAAAGGGCATAAATTTGGAAATAAAATCTTCTCTTTTATTAACAAGGTATTGCACTCAAGCGAAATAGAAGATTCGCTTTCAGGTTGGAGATTAATGTCTCGCGAGTTCATATACACATTCCCAGCTTTTTCAAAAGGGTTTGAATTGGAAACGGAATTAAATGCACATGCAAGAAATTTTGATATGACCATAAGCAATATAAATGTCGAATATCGTAATAGAATCGGCGATTCTGTATCTAAGTTATCAACTTATAAGGACGGAATTCGCATTTTCATTAGCAATATTAAAATTGCACTTCGCAATCGTCCACTAGCTTTTATAAGCGCACCTTCTTTGTTTTTTCTTACTTTATCAATGCCTCTAATATACCGACCAGTTTCAATGTATTTAAAATTCGGTACCGTACCAACTATTCCTAGTCTCATCGTTGGTATGAATTTGCTAATAGGCGGAATAACATTTATAACTATCGGTTACCTAATAGAAGAACAACGGAGAAATTATATTGCTATTACAAGACAGAATTACTATTTTAAATTCATTACTGATCAATAACTAAAAATTTTAAAATAACTAAGGCAATAGAAAGTATAATGTAAACAATCCAACACTACCAAAAAACTCATATTTTAACATAATCTATAATGTTTTAGATTAAGCTAAACACAAAATAATTGGATATTTGGCACAAATATTGAAATCAACTGGGGCTAAATTCAAAATAAATTTCTGCCTATTTATAAAAAGTTTTATAAGTTTGAACTTCATATAATGATCATTTCTATTTGGTTGAATCACGAAATGCATAAATTTTGTGTACCCTATCTCCTCTAAAAACAAAATTGAGTCGCTTTTGCCTTTATCAGTTACTGAATCCTCCATGGCTATAACTGGCATATTTTTGGAAATTAAATTTCTTCCACCTTTTAAAAACTTATATTCTGAATTCTCAATATCTAACTTAATAAAAGTTATTTTCTTCTTAATTTTAAGCGAGTCCAATGTTTTAATCTTAACTCTAAACCTTGATGCGGGTTTAGTTTTTCTGCTCACTAGGGACGAACCTCCTATATTTGTCAGTTTTGAATCATATAAAAAAGCAGTACCAACACGATCTTGTAAAGCAAAATTAAAAGTTTTAATATTTTTTTTAGAATTTAATGCGTTAAATTCTAATAATTTATAGGTTAGAGGGTGTGGCTCAAAACTTGAAACTGATTTAAAATATTTACTTAAATAAAGACTGTGAAATCCGATATGCGCTCCAACATCCAATACTTCGCCAGAAAATATCTCATTACTATTTTTTTTAAAATATTCGATAATACTTTCAAATATGAAAGTTTCAGGAAAATTTCCACTAGCTAAAAGCGAAGCTTCTCCATCTAAGATAAAACCCGCAAAATGCTTTAATTTAACTAGTCCTTGCAAATATTGAGCCTTATAAGCTATCTTGAGCCTCAGTTCATTTTGCTCATGTACAGTTGCCCTTAAATTTAATCTCTCTCTCAAAGAAATTTCTTTAATAAATTTTTTTTCCATGTGTTACCATAACACTAATAGATAAAAAGTAGAGTTTATCTCGTCATATGAAGATTTTAGGGTGAGCATTTAGGCATGGAGTGTTAAAGTAATGTTTCAGAAAATAAGAAGAAGACTAGTAAAATATCTTATGGAAGGTTTTCGCTTTTTTGGAATTGGACTAACAACTTTCAAAAACTTGGAAAACTTAAAAGCAAATTTAAGTTCTAACCGTGATCTTGAACTACTGTTGAGTTTATCTAGTTCACATGCAGAACGGCTAATTTTGTTGTTACGTAAATCAAGGTCACAATTTAGACAAGACTTATTCGTGCTTTCGCATTTACAATTCAAAGAAAATGGCTACTTTGTTGAGTTTGGCGCAACTAATGGAATCGACTTGAGTAATTCATATCTTCTTGAAACTGAATTTTCTTGGAGAGGGTTATTAGTTGAACCTGCAAAATCCTGGCATAAATCTTTAAGAAAAAATAGGCCCTTAGCTGATATAGAAGAGATGTGTGTTTGGAGCGAGTCTAACCACCGTTTAAATTTTAATGAAAGTGATTTTGCAGAACTTTCTACAATAAATAGCTTTAGCAATGTTGACATTCATGCAAGAAGGCGGTCGCTCGGTAGCAAGTATACAGTCACGTCAATCTCCTTGAATGATTTACTGCGAAAATATAATTCCCCTAAGCATATTGATTATCTTTCAATTGACACTGAAGGTAGTGAATTCGAAATTTTAAAGGCTTTAGATTTTAATGAGTTTAGTTTTGGAGTTATTACTGTAGAACATAATTTTACTGATTCTCGAGATAATCTATATGACCTACTTTCCAGTAATGGTTATAAAAGGGTATTTGAAGAAATTTCAGGCGTTGATGATTGGTATATAGGGTATTTAAAATAATAACCAAGTGTAAGTACCAACTAGATATTTAAGGGTTAAGGGGCTTAACTGTACTTGCAGTTTTAATTTTCATATAGATAAAACTTATTTACCAAATGGGTACCTTGGAGTCAGATTTATTTAGTAATTTAGGATTATTTATAGCATATCAAATCAATATTATAATGACCGAAATCATCTAAAAAAGTTACTAAATGCTAAAATATGGCAAATGAATTAATGAACATCAACAATTTTATGTTACAAATGAAATATAACTCAACAATTCGTATTTATTTAGAAGCAAGCACGGATTTGCTTTACTTAAGTAATTATATAATGATACAATTCGAGAGTAATATAATGAGCCCGTAGCTCAGTTGGTAGAGCAAAAGACTTTTAATCTTTGGGTCCTCGGTTCGAGCCCGAGCGGGCTCACTTACTGAGTTTTTGTATTGTTTGTAAATCAATTACCTAAAGTATGTGCTACGTTTGGAAGCATGCTAGTTGCTAGAGCACCACTTAGAATAAGTTTGGCAGGCGGCGGATCTGACCTACCAAGTTTTTATAGAAATGATTTTGGCCAAGTTTTCAGTTTCGCAATAAACAAACATGTTTACCTTGCTTGCCACGAGCTTTTTTCTGGTGGCATCAGGCTTTCATACTCAAAAACTGAAAATGTTAAATCAATAATGGACATCGAGCATCCGTTGATTAGAGAAAGTATGAAGGCTCTTAATTTTAATGAATCGATTGAACTAGGGTCATTTGCAGATGTACCCGGAACTGGGACGGGACTTGGGTCGTCAAGCGCCTTTACAGTAGCTCTTTTAGCAGTGCTATCTGAGTTTAAGAAATTAAAAATTGATTCTAAATTTCTTGCCACCACAGCGTCTCATATTGAAATTGACATGTGTTCAGAACCAATAGGCAAGCAAGATCAATTTGCGTCTGCCTATGGCGGAATTAATCACTTTATTTTTCATGCAAATGATGATGTAAGCGTTAACAAATATCATAATCCAGAAACTGCAAATTTTCTTGAGCAGTCAATTGCATTGTATTATCTCGGTGCTGGAAGATCAGCATCTGATATTTTAAGCAGTCAGAATAAATCTATGACAGAAGGCCGGATAGAACATGATTTAGTTAAGAAAATTCGAGACCGAGTACCAGATATGATTAATTCTGTTATATCTCAAGATATTAGCATGATGGCTAAATTAATAAATGAATCATGGAACGATAAAAAAAAGTTACAAACGAAAATCAGCAATTCTGAAATTGAGAATTCGATTAGTGTGGCATTTGAAGCAGGAGCAATCGCCGCAAAAGTTATAGGAGCCGGAGGAGGAGGATTTTTAATGCTAGTAGTTGATCCAACTAAGCGTAAGAACTTTTTAGATAAATTTGCATTATTGAGAAATTTACCATTTGAAATTAGTAAGAACGGAGCAAGTATAGTGTATTCTGATGAAAAATAGTCTAAGTTATTTACGTAACTCGTTCTTATTTAACACCCACGGATTTTTTTCTATCCAATTTACCGTATCTGTAATACTTTTTTCAATGCTGACTTTAGGCATCCAACCAAATTGATTCGCTTTTTTTATATCCAAGAAAGTAAAAGGGTTATCACCCACCCAGCCCCTATCTTTATTTTCAAAAATATATTTTGGCTGTAAATTTAGACAGTCAGATATTAATTTGGCAGATTTGGAAACTTCGATGAAGTAACTATGCCCAATATTAAATAGATCATAATTTAAATCACTTCTTAAATTAAGTAAACCTTCTACGCAATCCGAGACATGTATATATGATTTTTTTTGTTTACCGTTACCTAAAACACTAAGCCTAGTTGGATCTTCCTTTAATTTTCGCACAAAGTCAATTACATGTCCATGATGATAGTTTTGACCCAATACAGAAACAAATCTAAAGCAAGTTGCCTTAAATGCTCCATTTGCTGCAAAACTTGAAATAATACCTTCTGCTGCAATCTTAGATGCACCGTATAAACTTGTTTGTATTGGAAAGATTTCTGTCTCTGGAGTGGGTACTGTTTTTGAATCACCATATACAGCTGCGGTTGAGGCAAACACTAGCTCACTAATATTTGCTTCCCTGGCAGCCAAAGCTACATTATGTGTTGCGATAACATTCTCTTCAATATCTCTGAAAGTCGAATTCCAGCCGCCGCGAACATCGGCATTAGCCGCCAAATGAAATATTGTAGTTGTATTGATCAAATTAGCCTTTATATCAGCAACCTTCGCTTTTGCTAGATCTATTTGAACAAAAGTAATTTGTGATTTTTCAGTATCAGAAAGGAATCTGTAATCACCAGTTGATAAATTATCGAAAACGACTAATTCATATCCTCTAGAAACAAGTGTTTTTACCAAGTTTGAACCAATAAACCCAAACCCACCCGTAACAGCAACTTTCATATAGCCTCGCTTTGTCTAAATATGAAGTAAACTTCCTAAGTAAATGATACGCCAAGTTGTGATTATTGCCGGCGGTAAAGGCACTAGAATGGGAGTCTCTGCGGAAACCCCAAAATCTTTACTGCTAATTGATGGCAAAAGTATTCTGGAACGGCAGATTGAATTTTTTATAAAAAATGGGTTTGATAAGTTTTTAATACTACTAGGTTATAAAAGTGAGCAAGTAATATCTTACATTCAAGAGGTAAGCAAACATTTACAAATTAAAATCGATTATGAAATAGAAGATTTACCACTAGGAACAGGTGGTGCATTGCTCAATGCCTTTCCATCATTGGAAGATGAGTTTGTTTTAATTCTTGGGGATATAATTATAAATACTAACATTAAAGATTTAGTTTATGCATTAAAAGATGGATTAAATGATTTAGCTATGTTTTATCACCCATCTCACCACCCAGAAGATAGCGACTTATTATTACTAGATGATTCTCAAAAAATTAGTAAAATATTTACAAAACCAAGAGATGAAGGATTGTATAGAAATCACGGAAATGCAGGTTGTTACGCAATAAAAAAATATGTTTTAGAAAAATTTATGAGAAATAATCAAATAATTTCTAAAATAGATTTAGATAGAGAATTGCTGCCGCAAATTATTGATAATGGATTTGTCGCACAAGGAGTGAGAAGCCACGGCTTTATAAGGGATTGTGGTACACAAGACCGTCTTAAATATGTAAACAAAAATTGGCATCAAATAAAAAATGCTACATTTACAAAGCCAGCAATTTTTATTGATCGCGATGGTACTTTAAACAAACTTAACGGATTTATCACCAAATTAGATCAAATTAACATTTTTGATGACGCATCATATTTTATTTCTGAGATAAATAAACTTAATTATTGGGTAATTGTTATTACAAACCAACCTGTAATTGCTCGAGGTGAAGTTACAACTGACATGTTGGACAAATTTCATGCTAAAATTGAAGAAAATGTGAGTGAAAAAGGAGGGATTATTGATGACTTCTTTTATTGTCCGCACCATCCAAATAAAGGTTTTAAAGGTGAAATAAGTAATTTGAAAATAGAATGCAAATGTAGAAAACCTGAAGTTGGATTAATCTTAGAAGCATGTGAAAAGTACCCGATAGATATGGCAAACTCATGGATGATCGGTGACACTTGGAGAGATTTTGAACTCGCCAATAATTCTGGATTAAAGTTTATACAGATTATAGATAACGATTTGAACGAAACTTCTTTGGGTGGTAGAGTTGCGAATAACTTAGTTGGAGCATTAAAAATTATCAAACAGGAGTCTTTTGATTGAAAATTTCAATTTGTGTAATTAATAAAAATACTGAAAAGACTATTGAAAAATCTATGCGCACTGTGCTCAATCAGCTCGACGAAACCTACGAAGTAGTAATAATCGATGAGTCAACAGATAATTCTCCAAAAATTATTGAAAAGCTTAGAAAAGAATTTCCAACTATATTAAAACCATACTTTTTCAGTGATGAACCCTTTAGAAGTATAGGTGCAGCCCGAAACCAAAGTATTTTATTAGCGACTGGACAATATTGCATAATGCATATTGATTGTGATGATATTTGGAAGCCGTACATTAGATACTTTGTAGAAGTGTTTTTTGAGATTGAGAAAAACTATAAGAACAGTTTTTTACTTGCTGGCCATCAAATAAATATGGCAAGGCGAGATTTCCTACTTTCAATTGGTCCCTACCAAGATATTAGACACGGCGAGGATAGAGATTTGTGGATGAGACTTGCAAAACTAGGCCAGTATATGCCAATTGAACATGTTGCATTTTTTGAAAGAATTCCGTTAGGAAGAAAAGCCAACAAAATCAAATCAATAAAAAGAATATATTGGTCCGTTGGCGATGAAGCCCGTGGAGGCAAGACATTTAATGATTTTTTCAAAGAATTTTTTGTAAGGCATGCACACTTGACATTTTCTATGAAATTAGCAAGATTCATATTTTATCCCTATTTATTTTTGAAGAATTATACTTTTATTAAAGAGAGTAGAAAAAGTAAAGTTAAAAATAATTTATATTTCGACAATTATTCTGAATGGAATGAGTACAAAGCTAAACACACTGGAACTTATTCACAAATTTCGGCTATTTGGGGGTTTCCTTCTTCTTTGGACTTTATTTCAAATCCAGTTGCGAAAAAAATTTTTCAAAGCAAAAAATCCGATCAAACTATTGATGCAATTGAGAATTTTTGTAACGGAGTTAAGTGATGCAAACACAACTCAATAGAAAGATTTTGATCAAATCACTCAAACTTTAAGGTAAATCTGATAAATGAAATTTATATCTAATAATTTGTGTTAAATTATTTAACGCGAACTGGATTTAATTGGCGTTGCATTTGAAAGTGCACTTAACTCATTGGCCATTTCTGGCGTAAATGCTGGAAAACCTGGAGATAGAGATACCCAATTACTAGTAATATTACATTTGGGAAATCGTGACTATAGTACTCAAGCACCAATATTTCCGGGAAACCACTCAAAGATGCAAAAAAATGGCCCGGAAGTGTTTCATGTGCGCCACAAAATGTGGCAATAATCAATACTCTGTTTTCAGAGATATATGTTTGGAACCAGATGATAAATTGCCAGGAAATATGGAACAATCAATCGATTCACCAAAAATTTCTCAATTGGATTTTTTTCGCTGGACTCGAAAAAGAAGATTAATTATCTAGTAGGCGCATGAGGTTCAAAATTAAATGGCAAGCAACGACAAAGGCTAAAGTTAGGTGTGCTTTATTTACTAATCCAAACTTAATAGTTATGAATGAAGCAGCAAGCTCACTTGACGCTTCGCCTGAAAACTTAATAAATGAATCAATTTAAAATCTAAAAGAAAACTCTACTATAATCACTCTAACTCACTGGCTGGCAACAAAGAGGAACGCAGATATTGTATGTTACATTCAAGACGGGAAAACAGAAGTAAGTGGTACATTTGAAGGAATCAGAATTGCAGTTCCAGATTTTGATAAGCCAGCTAAATGGCTTAGACTTAAGTCAATTGGACCAATTGTGTTAGTATTCATTTAATGAAAATTTTAGTTACTGGCGCAGCTGGACATATTGGAGCTAATTTAATTTCAAAAATCACTCACAAGTATGAAGTGTTAGGCATAGATAACTTTAGTAACTATTATTTACCTCAATATAAAGAATCAAGAATTAAATCACTTAACATAAACAAAATTATTCTTAATGTAGACATTAGAGATTTGCCTAAAACAAAAAAAACTATCGAATCATTTAACCCAGATGTAGTAATCCATCTAGCAGCAAGGCCTGGCGTTAGGGCCAAGTGGGATCAAATAAGTGAATACGCAGAAAATAACATACAAGGGTTTTTAAATGTAATAAAAATTGCAAAGGAAAATAAAGTAAAAAAATTTATATATGCTAGCAGCAGCAGCGTATATACATCAGAAAATGATGTACCCTTTTCTGAAGAATCAACATTACATTTTCCTCGAAGCTATTATGCTCTTTCGAAACAAACTAACGAGATGGCAGCAAAATATTTTGCAAGCGATGAGTTAAAGGTTATTGGATTACGTTTTTTTACAGTTTATGGTCCATGGGGCCGGCCAGACATGGCAGTGCTGCAATTTATAGGAAATGCGTTAATGGGCGAAAAATCTTTTTTAAAAGCGAGTTTAGATAATTTGCGTGACTTCACTTATGTGGATGATGTTACAAATTTAATATGCGAAGTACTCAATGTAACAATGGAAAATAGCCACGAAGTATTTAACGTAGGTGGAAGTACGCCAAGAAGCTTGAAAGAATTAATTAGTATATTGCATAAGCATGGTGTAAAGCCAGATTTTAATACTACTTTAATTTCAGGTGAAGACATTAAATCAACAAATGCCTCTACAAAAAAATTAAATAGTTTTGGATTAAGCATTCCGAGTATAAATTTGGAAACTGGAATTGAAAAAACTATGGAATGGGTTAATAACACTGATAAAAACCTTTTACTTCACACAATAAGAGAATCAAAGTTATGATTAACCATTATTCTGCAATATTAACTACATACAATTCTGAATTCACAGTTAGGCGGGCATTAGATAGTGTTTTGAATCAAGCAAAAAGCCCTGACGAAGTCATTATTGTAGATGATTGTTCAACTGATAGTACCTGGAAAATTTTAGAAGACCAGGCAAATGTAAATCATAAAATTAAATTGTTAAGTACTAAGTTTAATTCTGGCCCTGCTGGTTCTAGAAATTTGGCAATAGAAAATTGCAGTCATGATATTGTAATTTTTTTTGATGATGACGATGTATCTGATCCTCAGCGGAGTAGTATCCAATTGAAGAATCTAGAAAAATCAAATCTATCTTATGTGTCATCTCAAAAAATTTACAATGATGGTTATAAAACTAATCACTTGAATATAAAATATAGTGGACAAATTGAAGCATGTGATTTGATTAAATACTTATTGATGGGAACTAAATCTAGTAATTTCTTCTTTTTTGTGCCCGCTTCAACGTTAGCAGCTCGTCGCAGCGACTTAGAAAAAATTGGTATGTTTGATACAAATTTACGTAGATTAGAGGACGTTGATTTAGCAATACAGGCATCAATAAACAAATTATTTTTCACTTTTTCAAATGAGATTTTAGTAAAGAGATATCACACAACAGCACCAGATAAAAACGTTACAATTGAGTCAGAAAACCAGATAAAAGTTTTAGATAAATACAAACAATATATAACGCCAAAATTCTTATCAGAAACAGAATCGTGGTATAAATTGCGCAGATTATATTTTGAAAAAAATTATTTATATTTAATCGTTAATATAACTAAATATATTTGTAAATTTGGTTTAAATAAAAGAACCATAGATATTGGGATTAATAGAATACGTCACGATGCTAAGGTTAACCAAACTAAAAATGATTGATGTTTTTATCATTTATTCGGCAAAACGCTCAATAGATAAGTTGGTAGCGGGATTAAGTTCAATTAGTTTTTTAAATATTAATATAATTGAAGGGGTTTTTATCAACTCAGAAAATGATTTAAGCGCAGAGATATATGATTCAAGCAGAGCTAAACTTATTTATGGTCGAAATCTTTCACTCGGTGAAATAGGATGCGCCTTGGCCCACAATATTTGTCGAAAAAAAGCTGCAAAATCCAGTAATATATCTTTAATTTTAGAAGATGATGTGGCTATTTTCAACCTTGATGCATTGCATTCTTTTTTGCTTAAACTAGAATCTGAAATTAGTATTCAAGACAATATAGTAATAAATATCGCCAAAGATTCTTGGTTAGACCAAAATTTGAATTATCAGAAATTGAATAATTCATGGAGTACAACTCTTGGCGCCACTCCTCTAGCTGCTGCTTATATTGTTACACCTAGATCTGCATTAGCTTTGTACATCAAAAATTTGCCTATTTCTTTTTTGGCTGATTGGCCACCGGCTAAAGTTCGGTTTGGGAAAAGTAGAATATGTCTTTTCATACACGATAGTAATAGTATTAATAGTTTAATTTCAAAAGATAAAGGTAAGAAAAGAAGTGGATTTAGTAATAGAGAGTTAGTTAGTGTTTACACTGCATTTTACTTTGTGAAAAACATCAATAGGTTCAATGGGTTTATGGATTTTCTCAGCACAATGTGGTTACCCAGAGTCAGAGATATGCTTACATATAGAATTGGAGTATAAATATTCAAATTTTATTTATAGTCGATCAACCTAATTCTGCAATTGCTACCTCATGTTTACAATGGGCCAGAATTTTGAATGGGCACATTTTGTATTCTAATGATTGCATAAGCCAAAAAACGTTATTAAAGAAGATTAAATCACTAGATCCAAGAGTACTTTTCTTTGCGTGGAGAGGGGCTTTGATTGATATTGTAAAACTGGCGGAAAATTTAGAGTTTATCAAAAATAATCTACAAGATTCGAAAATATTGTTTTCTATACCAGATTATATTGGAGTGAATAATAAAACAACATATGAAGAGTTTATATTGAAATATGCAGACGGGTATACTGTCGTATCTAAGGAATTGTATGAGTTGTATTCAGAAATGTATCCTTCAAATAAGCCTACTGCAATCATGGAAGATCTTCCCAATTGCGATCTAATTAACACGATTTTTCTTGAAAAAATAGAAAAAAAAGAGCAAATTATTTGGGTTGGTAATTCACTTTGGGGTGAGAGACTTGGATTTCGCGATCATAAAGGATATAACAGATTTGTTTTACCGCTATTTAAGACGTTAGATGATTTAAAGATTTCGCTGGACCGAAAAATTATTGATAGAGGTATCAAATTTACCCCTCAAGTTGAAACACTAAGGAAAATTAGTCAATCAAAATATTTAGTTCAATTTTCTGATTCCGAAGGAACAGGCTTACCTATAATTGAGGCATGTGGATTGGGCACTATACCCATCACAACAGAAGTTGGTGTGGCTAAAGATCTTTTAAAAAATGAGTTTAACGACTTAATAGTAAAAAATATAGATCAAGCTGTAGAGAAAATAATTCATTATAAAGATTTAAATATCGGTGATAAGCTAATAAATATTTATCATTTATATGTTAAAAAAGTGGAAAATAATATTCAAAAAAATGATTTTAATCAAGTAAAAATCGACAAAATTCGTAGAAGTTTGTACATTAGCAATAGTAGTTCAATACACAAATTCAAAATCCGCCTAATGTGGCTGTATCGGTATATAAATAAATACAGTAGAGTGAAACTATGAGGATAAAAAAAATCACTAGCAGATTGTATTGGCTATATAAAAAAAGAGGGCTCCCAAGTTGCCTTAATTATATCTCTGGAAAAATTGTTAGCCCTTCTAGGTATCAGCAATACTGCTCATCAGTAGATTTAAGAAATTCCCATGTAAAACTAGCTAATTGCCCACAGGAGTTTATTATGCTACTTTTCCCAGATTTAGATGAAGAGAACGTAAATGCTATTCTAAATGAAGCAATGATTAAGCTAAAAGATAATAGAAATATTCACTCAACTAATTTTCCAAGTAAATGGAATTCTGGAAGAAACCTACAATTAATCATTTATAGTTTAACTAGAATTTTAACTCCAATGTTGATAGTAGAAACTGGAACAGCCAACGGAACCTCAGCTAATTCATGGGCGAGTGGTCTAAAAGCGAATAACAAAGGCAAACTGTTTACAATTGATATTACACAAACAACCTTACCTGCTGTTGATTCTGAAAATATGAACTATATTGAATGTATAGTCTCTGATGGTTCAATTAAGAATTTATCACAAATAATGAAGAGTGTAAAAAATGATAACAGTGAATATTCAATATTTTTACACGATAGCGATCACTCATATTTTGGCCAATTTACTGACTATGAATTAGCAAAGAGTAATAAATTCAACTTACTAATATCTGATGATATTGACTCGAGCATGGCGTTTATTGATTTTACTTTAGATTTGAACACTGTAGTAATGTATGATGAAAGAAAATTTATAGGGGCAGTTGTGTTGTAAAATGATGATGTATTTGTGGAAAAAATTACCGTTAAACATTAGAAATAATTGTCATCTAATAATTCATCGTGTTAATTCACTCAATTTTTTATTGAAAGTAACATATTTTAGACATTTTATTACCTGTATTTACTTAGCTTGCAGCTCACAATCTAAAATTAGGATTGGTGAATCAAAAAAAATTTCAGGCTGGGTTTCTACTAACTATCAAGTTTTTGCTATCTATTTTCTAGATGCAACAAGAAAGCTTTATTTCGTTAGAGATTTACAATATATAGTTGCCGATAATGTGATCGAACATCTCAGTTTTGATAAAGGACAGAGATTGCTTGAAAATATGTTTAAGTCATTGAGAAAAGGAGGAAAAATTAGACTAGCTACTCCCGATTTAAAAAGTATAAGCAGTGTATATTTAAAACGAAATGAAATGATGCTTAGTGATTATAAGAAAGATTTACAGAACCACAATTTAAAGATTGAATATTTTCCTGATTTGTTGCGAACAACTTATAACGCGTTCGGTCATCATAAGGGGTACATATATGATTTTGAAACATTAGAAATTATTCTAGTTAAAATTGGGTTTAGGGAAGTCGAATTGTTTCGTCCAGGCGTATCCAATGACTTTAATTTATTGAATTTAGAGAATCGTTGTTCAACCAGTGATTTATGGAGTCAAATGTGCATAGAGGCTATAAAACCTGAGTAGATTGCAATAATTGTAACCACTTTGAATAAACAAAGTCATTAGTATATTTTGCAACAGAACGTTTACAATTTTCTTGGATAATAGCAGAATCAATCATATATATTTTTTCGATTTCAACAAATTTTTTACCAATTAGTTCATAGTTACTGTCGTCACTCACTAACCAACCGTTGTATCCATCAGTTATCAAGTCCGAGACACCAGCGCATTCTTTAAAACCAATCGTAGGTATTCCTACCCTTAACCCCTCCGCTACAGAGTTTGGAAAGCCTTCCCATAGCGAGAATAAACAGTTTACATCCGCCGTTTCAAAAATTTTAGCCATATCTTGCTCAGGTTGTTTGATCTCGACAAAATCCTGTATTTCTAATTCCGTAATCAAATTAATTATCTCGCTTTCTCTTTCTCCTGAACCAACCAAAGTTAGATTCGCTAATCCACCTAGTTGCTTGAATCTTTGAAAACCATAAAGTAATTTCGGGAGTTGCTTTTGAAAAGAAAATCTGCCAGCATAAATAAATCTTAATGTTTTATTAGTACGTTTATTGATAAGTTTATGCTCTACTATTGCGTTCGGTATGGTAATTATTTTTTTTCTTAAATATTTCGGGTATTTATCTTTGTATGAGTCAAACTGAACAGTAATTTTATTAGCAAATATCATTAAAATAAAATAAAAGTGTTTATATTTTTTCGCTGAAGTCAAATTGTAAATTTCCGGCGAGTTACGTTCAGACAAGATCAGTTTTTTCTTACAAATAAATAAAGGTATTCTTGAGTATATAAAAGACCCGATCATAAAGCTTAATGAAATATCTGGATCAAATTCTTTGATGATTTTTACTAACTTTATTTGCCTTTTAATCTTTTCAAGTATAGTTGCTTTAAGATTCGGATTGCCAATTCCGATTCCCTCCCATTTTAATTTAGAATTAGTTTCTTGCTTATAAAAACTACTTACTTCTCCACTATCTAAGCTAATTATCAAAACTTTGTAGCCATTGTTGCTAAAGTATTTGGATATTTCAAAAATTTGCCTTTCAAGGCCACCCAGCACATTGTTAATACTTCGTGTAAACATTAATATTTTCAAAAATCCTCCATAGTGCGGTCGGTTGGTTTTGCTAGGCAGATACATTATGCTACGAGTATGGATGATTTGACAGCAAGTGAACTCAATTTGTTTTCAGTTAAACTTAGAAAGTTGATTCTAGAATTAACTAGCATTCATCAAAATGCACATCTTGGCAGCTGCTTATCTGTGGTTGAGATTCTTTCCGTTTTGTTTAAATTACAACTGAAAAACTTCACACCAGTAGATTATGGAGAAACTAGCGACCAGTTTATACTAAGCAAAGGCCACGCTGCTGTGGCGCTATATTCTGCGTTGCTCGAGACAGGGTTTATTTCACAATCGAATTTTGATTCATTTTGCGCGCCGGGTTCCAATTTTGAGGAGCACCCTAATTTTCATATTCCTACTGTTTTATGTACAACTGGCTCATTAGGCCATGGACTTCCTTTTGCTAATGGGTTGGCACTTGCAAACACATACAGAAATTATAACAATAAGATTTTTATTTTAATGAGTGACGGAGAGTGTAACGAAGGTACTGTCTGGGAAGCGGCTCAGTTTGCATATTCAAAGAAATTAAGTAACATAATAGTGTTAATTGATCACAATAAATTACAGGCCACTGGCTCTATTGAAGAAAGTATTGGAAACCTAAGTCTATCCACAATGTTTAGTTCATTTGGTTGGAAAACATTTGAGGTAGATGGGCATAACTTAGATCAGATAAATACATCAATACAAGAATCTAGAGACTCGAAGACACCTTCAGCGATTATTTGTCATACCGTAAAAGGTAAAGGGATTTCATTTATGGAATCTGATAATAATTGGCATTATAGAGCTCCAAATAAAAATGAATTACGAGATGCTCTGAGAGAGATTGGTGCTTGAATGCGAAACGCTTTTGCCCAAAAACTTGCAGAGCTACAAAAAATACAAAACGAACTGGTGCTTGTGTATGGTGACATAGGTAATAAACTTTTTGATAAATTCAAGTCTTTGGATAATTCAAAATATATAAATGCCGGTATAGCTGAAGCCTCAATGATTTCTACGGCAGCTGGATTAGCAAAAGGAGGTTTTCGGCCGATTGTTTATACAATTAATTCATTTTTATATCTAAAATCTATCGAACAGATAAAATTAGATATTTGTTATCCAGAGTTACCAGTCATTATGGTAGGTACCGGAGGCGGCTTTGCATATTCTGAACTTGGAACCACTCATCATTCCCTCGAAGATATAGGAATACTTTCAACAATTCCAAATTTACAAATTCTTAATCCTGCCGATAGTTATGAAGTGCAATCAGCTCTCCAATGGGCGATCAATAGCAATCGACCCACCTATATAAGAATTGGCAAAAAAGGTGAAGAACCAATCCACGATAAAGAGATAAACGCGCACGATCAGCATTTTGGGCCATTTCAACTCATTAATAATCTAGAGGCTGAATCTGCGGTACTTTCAACAGGAACAATCTCTCGTAATGCTTTAAGCGCCACAATGATTGCGAATACTACTAAGGCGGTTGACTTTTGGAGCTTCCCTCAAATAAAACCGTTAAATATGAATTTCATGATCAATAAATTAACTAAATACTCTACTATTTTCATTATTGAAGAGCACAATTCATTTGGTGGGTTAGGCAGTATTTTATCATTTCAAATTCACAAAACTAATAATATGAAAATAAAATTATATTTTATAAATTCTCAAGACAAATTTCATACTGCCGCAGGTTCTTTATCTGATATTCGTAAAAAATTGAAACTTAATTCTGATGAAATATGTAAAATAATTGAAGCAAATTAACTTGAAGATCGGCATTGATCTCGATAACACAATAATTGATTACTCTAATTCATTAAAAAAACTACTCAAAGACGAATATAAAATTGAATTACAAAACGAAATAATTCATAAGTCATTGATTAAAACACAAATAATTGAAAAGTATAGTGATAGAGAATGGACTAGAGCCCAAGGATTATTGTATTCAAAATATTTAGATTATGCAAACCCGTATCCTGGATGCCTTGATGCATTAAAAAAACTAAGCATAAATGGATCCGAACTTTACATTATTAGCCACAAAACTAGATACCCTTTTATTGGCGGAAAGACAAATTTAATTCTATTTGCAAAAAAATGGATAACTACAAACTTAGTTCATGACAATGGTATTAATTTGTTTAAGGAAGCTAATATATTATTTAATGAAAGCATTCATAAAAAAGTAGATAGTATTATTAGTCATGATTTAGATATCTTTATTGATGATCTAGATATGATATTAAAATTATTGCCAAGCAATCTCAATAAAATATGGTTCACTTCTGAAATTATGCCATCAGAATTTATTAAGTGTTCAAATTGGGAAGAGATTATGGGAAAAATATGTCAACTAAAGAAGTAGATAAAGTTGGTCAATGGGTTGAGAAAATTATTTCAGAAAAGATAACAGAATCTTACATGGCTATGGACAGTTTAAACAGTAAGGTATTTATCCATAAATCAAAAACGCGCAAGTATATCACGAAAAAATATAACACTTTTAACAATGGAAGAATCAGATTCGAGCGAGAAGTATATTTCATTAATTTTTGTAAAGATTTTGTACCTGATCAAATCCCGAAAATTTTAGCGTACGATGATTCTAACTTAATTATATGCCAAGATTTTATTGATGGAAACAAGTTGAGTAGTTCACATAATCTTATTAAAGAAATTATTAGTTTTATCTTTAGAATAAATCAAAAAACCAAACAAAGTGAATTCAAAATTGCCTCAGCAGATTGCATGTTTAGTCTTCAAGATTTGTTTACTGAAATAGAAAGACGGCTTTTGGAAATACAATCGTTAAAACTTGGTTCAGATATCAAATATATTCCTAATCTTGAGCGACTATTCTTAAAATATAAGTATGGGTTTATAGAAAATAATTTCAATGAACTTTTTTTTGATAAAAATTTGAAAAAAATATTGTCTCCTTCTGATATAGGTCCACATAATATGATATTTAACCAAGATAAATGTAGCTTTATAGATTTTGAATTTGCAGGCATTGATTCTAATATTAAACTGGGATGTGACATTATTACACATCCAGATATAAATTTTATTTCCTATCAAAATAATGAAATTGACAATATGTTTTTTGACACCTTAAACTTTTACCCGGGCGATGTCCCGTCATCTTTACTAAATTTGTTTCATTTGAAGTGGATTTTTTTGTGCATAAAAAGAGCATCAAAACAAGGGAGATGTTTAAATGAACAAGAAAAGAATTTTATTGAAAATTTATGTAATTAGATAAATAGGATACAATAGTTTTATGGGTGAAGAAGTAAAAATCGTAACAGAAAATCACAAAGCAACTCCTCGTGATTATTTGGCACGTGTAAATGATTCTACTTTTCCAAAATGGAAGGCTGCTGAATTAGCTAAAAAGTATGGTTTTGAATACTGGGACGGCGACCGCAGAGTTAATTATGGCGGATATAGTTATAAGACCGGATATTGGACTCCAGTTGCGATTAGTTTGATTAAAAGATATCGACTTACAAATTCCAGCAAAGTTTTAGACATTGGTTGTGGTAAAGGATATTTACTATATGAATTGACAAAAATCTTGCCTAAGATAGAAGTATATGGGGTAGATATTTCTGAATATGCAGTTAATAACTCACATCCGGAGATATCCAATAAATTAATGGTTGATTCTGCCTCAAACTTAAAATTCTCTAATGATTACTTTGATTTAGCAATTTCAATAAACACTTTCCATAATCTTCATGCATATGACTTAGAAAACGCACTTATTGGAATATCTAGAGTCGCTAAACAGCAATATTTATGTGTTGAATCATATAGAAATGAATTAGAAAAATGCAATCTTTTATATTGGCAGGTAACATGTGAGGCATTTAACACGCCAGAAGAATGGAACTGGTGGTTTCAAAAAACTAATTATGATGGTGACTACGAATTTATATATTTTGAATGAAAACTTTTAAAGCGGCGGTGTTAACGGAAAGCAATAGGCCTCTAGAGCTATTGAACTTAATTGTTCCTGAAAATATTGAATCAAATCAAGTACTAATTAAGATAGATTTAGCTGCTTTATGCGGCTCTCAAGTGGGTGAAATATTAGCTATTAAAGGTACAGATCAATATTTACCACATTTACTAGGCCATGAAGCAATTGCATCGGTGTTAAAAGTCGGTTCGGATGTTATAAATATTGCAGTTGGCGATAAAGTCATTGCACATTGGATGAAAAATCAAAAAAATGATTCAAATTCAATATCTTACAGCACTGTAGATTTTGAAAAAATAAATGCTGGACAAGTTGCTATTTTTAGCGAAGTGGCAATTGTATCTGAAAACCGTTTGACAAAAATAAATTCTCAATTAAAAAACGAACTTTTAGCCGTAATTGGTTGTGGGTTTTTAACTTCATATGGTGTTCTAAAAAGAGACTTAAAAGTTAGCAATTCAAGTAATGGCAAAATTTTGATTCTAGGGTTTGGCGGAATAGGACAAATTGTTTATTTACTTGGTAGAAAATTATCCCAACTTGAGTTTTCTGTACTTGACTATAACGAACTAAATTTAGAAAAAGCTATACAGCTTGGAGTGAAAAAAAGTTTTAAAGAACTGGACGCTTTAGATAGTGCGGAATTCGATTTCATTATCGATACCACCGGAAATGTAAAGATAATTGAAAGAGCTTATCAATTGCTATCAAAGGGTGGAACCATATGTTTAGTCGGAGTTACATCTAGCGGTAGTAAGATTTCAATTGATCCAATGCCTTTACACTACGGACAAAAAATAATTGGGAGTTTCGGGGGACAGGCAGTTCCAGAGGAAGACATACCAGAAATAATTAATTTAATAGAATCAGATCCTATCTGGTTTCAGAACAGTATAGGGGAGAGATTCGAATTAGATGCAATAAACGAAGCTATTGAAACTTTAAGAGAGGGCAAAAATACCGGTAAGATTTTAATTGGTTTCGGCAAGTAATCGAGCTCGTTTAAGGTTTTTAGGCGTTCCAATATCGATAAATTCTCCACTTAGTCTTACAGGTTTAAGGCGAGCTATAATCTGTGGAATAAAATGCAAAGATAAATCGTTTTGTTGGTCATTAAGCTTAGTGATTTCCACTAAACATTTAGTGTTAAATATGTATATTGCGCTATTTGCTAAATTACCGTAATTTGAATTTGTTTTTTCATGGATCTCGAGTATTTTTCCATTCTTGACAACTAATATGCCACATTTTTCTGGTTCATCAGTTATAAATGTACCTATCACTCCAAAAAAGTATTTACCTAAAACAGAAAAACATTTTTTTAAATTAACTAAACTATCTTCGCAATAATTATCACCGTGCATTACCAGCAGATCAGTTATTATCTCATTTTTACAAAGGTTTTTAATAGTAGATGCGGTGCCCAACAATACTGGCTCATATATTAAATTAACCTTTTCCTTAAATTCTAAATTGGAATCGATAAAATCCCTAATAATTTCATATTTGTAATGTGAATTAATAAAAATTTTATTAACACCAATATTTAATAATTTTCTTATATTGTAACTAAGTAATGGCTCATTACCCACCTGCACCATAGGTTTAGGATTACCATCAGCTGAGATCCCTAGTCTAGTACCATATCCCGCAGCTAATATCAACGCATCCATTTACATTAACTCAATTAATTCAACTAATTTACTTTTTTCAACTGGTAAATTTCCATCTTTAGACACATGCAGTGCCGCAACTGCACTTCCAATATATGCACTTTCATAAATATTGGCTCCACTAGCAAGTGATAAAGCAGCTCCAGCCATTAATGAGTCACCAGCGCCAGAAATGCTTTGAGGATTAATATTCAAAGCATTTATTTGGTCTGTTTCAATCTTTGTATTTTGCATTTCATTTATTCCATGAATTAAAACACCATCAGCCCCCAATTTCAATATCACATTTTTGCAAGCTAATTTATTTCTCAAATTTTCGGCAAGAACTACTAATCCACTTGTTTCATCCTTCATCTCAATTCTTGCTTCTTTTTCGGTTGGAGTAACCAAATCTACTCCAATATATTTTGACAAATCCCCAAGCTGAGAAGAACTTTGACTATCTGCAGCTAGCGTAACTTTATATTCTTTGCAAATTTCAATTATGTTGCGTACTAAATAGGGACTAAGTAATCCAAATGAAAAATCAGAAAAAATTAGTAAATCGTATTTTTCGCAATTATTTTTTAAAAATTTAATGATATTGTGTTCAATTTCAGGTCCAATAAATTCATTATTAAAATGATTTAACCTAAACATCACTTGCCGTCCAGACATATATCTTGTTTTTACAGTGGAATTTCTGTTACTGTCAGTAGATACAAAAAGTTCTAGATTTGACTCTTTTAGCTCTTCAAGAGCCCAGTTTCCAGGTTCATCTGTCCCTACAACTCCAATAAATGTGGTTTTCGAACCCAATTTTTCACAGTGCT
>Ga0164292_10000678_pt1 | contig 26766 bp, 25 predicted proteins | sample GEODES117metaG_FD_111486 | JGI IMG/M metagenome (GOLD analysis project Ga0164292, IMG submission 111486) | Eutrophic lake water microbial communities from Lake Mendota, Wisconsin, USA - GEODES117 metaG | ecosystem: Environmental > Aquatic > Freshwater > Lake | place: USA: Lake Mendota...
GAGATCGGGATGCCGGGCTGCCGGCTGCGGCCCCACGGCCCGTTGATCGCCGCCTCGAGCCAGATCGGGCCCGTCACCCCATCTGCTCCAGCTCGATGATCATCCGCTCGATCAGCCCCAGCCCGATCTGCCAGAAGGCCGGATCACGGGCATCAAGGCCGAACGGCGCCAGAACCTCGGAATGGTGCTTGGTGCCGCCCGCCGCAAGCAGGGCGAAGTAGCGGTCCTGGAAGCCCTCCGGCGAGCGCTCGTAGACGCCGTAGAGCGAGTTCACCAGACAGTCACCAAAGGCATAGGCATAGACATAGAACGGTGAGTGGATGAAATGCGGGATGTAGGTCCAGAAGGTTTCGTAGCCGGGCCCCAGCCTGATCGCCGGGCCGAGGCTCTCAGCCTGCACCGACATCCACACATTGCTGATCGCGTCAGCCGTCAGTTCGCCGTTCTTGCGCTCCTCGTGCAGCTTGCGCTCGAAGGAATAGAACGCGATCTGGCGCACGACCGTGTTGATCATGTCCTCGACCTTGCTCGCCAGCATGGCCTTGCGCTGGCTCTGGCTGGTGGTTGCGTCGAGCAGGCGGCGGAAGGTCAGCATCTCGCCGAAAACCGAGGCGGTTTCGGCCAGAGTGAGCGGCGTCGGGGCCATCAGCGCGCCATTGTGCGCCGCCATCACCTGATGCACGCCATGGCCGAGTTCGTGCGCCAGCGTCATCACATCGCGCGGCTTGCCCTGGTAGTTGATCAGCACATACGGGTGTGCGGATGGCACGGTGGGGTGCGCGAAGGCGCCGGGTGCCTTGCCGGGCCTGACAGGCGCATCGATCCAGTTCTCGTCGAAAAAGCGGCGGGCAATGCCGGCCAGCCTTGGCGAGAAGGTCTCATAGGCACCAAGCACCGTATCACGAGCCTCATCCCACGGGATCGCGCGCTGCTCGACCTTGGGCAAAGGAGCGTTGCGATCCCAGAAATCCAGCTCCGTCCTGCCGAACCAGCTGGCCTTGAGCGCATAGTAGCGGTGTGACAGACGCGGATAGGCGGCACGCACCGAGCTCACCAGCGCCTCGACCACCTCCGGTTCGACCCGGTTGGCAAGATGCCGCGACTGCGCGACATCGGTGAAGCCGCGCCACTTGTCCTGGATGTCCTTGTCCTTCGCCAGGGTGTTGGTGATCAGGGCGAAGGTGCGGGTGTGCTGACCAAACACATTGGCCAGGGCTTCGGCACCCGCCTTGCGCACCTTGCCGTCACCATCCTGAAGCTTGTTGAGCGTCGGCTCCAGCGTCAGTTCCTGATCGCCGACCTTGAAGCGCAGCGAGGCGATGGTTTCGTCGAACAGGCGGTTCCAGGCCGCCCGGCCGGTCACCGACTTCTCGTGAAACAATTGCTCGATCCGGTCATCAAGCTGGTGCGGCTTGTCCTTGCGCATGTCGTCGAGCCACGGCTTGTAGTGGCTGAGCGGCGGGGCAGAAGCCGCAGCGTCGAGAACCGCGTCATCGATCCGGTTGAGTTCGAGCGTGAAGAACAGCAGCTCTGTCGAAGCGGCCGTGATGCGTTCCTGTGCGTCGCCGTAGAACTTGGCCCGCTGCGGATCGGTGGTGTCGCCGGAATAGACCAGACCTGCATAGGACATGATCCGGCCCATGAGGTCGTCGAGCACCTCGTAGGCCGCGACGGCCTTGTGCAGGGCCACGGATGCATCGGCCTGGGCCGCGATCGCCGCCAGCTTGCCGCGATAGGTGCCGGCAAAATCAAGAGCCCGGGACGCAGCCCGCTCCATGTCAGCGGCGAATGCCGGCGCATCCATCGACGGATAAAGATGCGTGAGGTCCCATTCCGGCAAGATGCCAAGGTTGGGCTCGCGGTTCTGGCGCCGATAGCCCGCCTGCACCGGGGCAAAGACCGCATCGGCAGGCAAGAGCCCGTGGTCTGTCGTGGGCATCATGGGTCTGAACCTGTCATCTCAAGCGGACGCATCCGGCAAGGACATGCGTTGACATCAGCATATGTGATTTTTCCCGCGCGCAATCAACTGGCCGGCGGTGTCAACGGGCTGCGACGTCTTGCCGGGCTGCCTGGTCCGCTTAAGCGCCGCTTAACCGTTGTGCCCGACAGTGCCCCGAAACGACACAGGCGATTCCCGCCGCGTCGTCCGGAATTGGACTGAGATGAGCACCACCGTCCTGATCGTCGATGATGACCCGGTCCAGCGCCGCCTTCTGGAGGCGATGGTGCGGCGCTTTGGCTATGAGGCGCGCACCGCCGACAGCGGCACGGCGGCGGTCCGCATGCTGACCGGCATGGAAGGCGAGGCGGTCGATCTGGTCATTCTCGATCTGGTGATGCCCGAGATCGATGGCATGGGCGTGCTGGCCGCGCTGAAGGACAAGGGGCTCGAAAAGCCGGTCATCGTCCAGACGGCCCATTCGTCGATCGAAACCGTCGTTGCCGCCATGCGCGCCGGCGCGTCCGACTTCGTGGTCAAGCCGGTGGGCGCCGAACGCCTTCAGGTTTCCATCAAGAACGCGCTCAAGCTGGGTGCGCTCGAGGACGAGATCCGGCGCATGAAACGCCGCGCCTCCGGCACGCTGGGCTTCCACGACCTGAGCACCCGCAGCGCCGAGATGGCCCGCGTCGTGCGCCTTGCCGAGCGGGCGGCCAAGTCGAACATCCCGATCCTGATCGAGGGCAAATCGGGCGTAGGCAAGGAAGTGCTGGCCCGCGCAATCCAGGGATCGAGCGACCGCAAGGGCAAGCCCTTCGTGACCGTGAACTGCGGTGCCATTCCCGACAATCTGGTCGAGTCCATCCTGTTCGGCCACGAGAAGGGCTCGTTCACCGGCGCAACCGAGAAACATATCGGCAAGTTCGTCGAAGCCAGCGGCGGCACCCTGTTCCTCGACGAGATCGGCGAGTTGCCGCTCGATGCGCAGGTCAAGCTGCTGCGCGCGATCCAGGAGGGCGAGGTCGACCCGGTCGGTGGCCGCAAATCCGTGCGTGTCGACATCCGGCTGATCTCGGCCACCAACAAGAGCCTGCTCGAACAGGTCAAGCAGGGCCAGTTCCGCGAGGACCTGTATTATCGTCTCAATGTCTTTCCGATCATGTTGCCGGACCTGCGTTCACGACGCGAGGACATCCCCGATCTGGCGAAATCCTTCGTGGCACGCTTTGCCGCCGAAGAAGGCAAGCGCATCCGCGGGCTCTCCGCCGAGGCCGCAGCGCTGCTCCAGCGCTATGACTGGCCCGGCAACGTGCGCCAGCTCGAGAATGCCCTGTTCCGTGCCGTGGTCCTCTCCGATGGTGATGAACTGACCGTCGCCGAATTTCCGCAGATCGCAGCCCAGGTCGATGGCTTCGATGTGCGCATTCCGCCCGCGCCCCAGCCTTATGCCGTCACCTCGGGCGGGCCCGAGTCGCCGCGCATCATCCAGGTCCCTGTGCACGACCCCAATGCCATCGATCTGACCGAGGGATCGGACATGCGCCGCATGGTTGATCTGGAGCGCGACATCATCAAGTTCGCATTGCAGCACTATCGCGGACACATGTCGGAAATCTCGCGCAAGCTCGGTATTGGCCGCTCAACCCTCTACCGCAAGCTCAAGGATTACGGCCTTGAGGAAAGCGCTGGCCTCGACATCGCCGACGAAAATGCCGCCTGATCCTGCGCGGCTTGTGCGCTCCCGCACATCGCGCCTCCAGACAGGGTGAATAATGGCGAAAACACAGGCCAAAAAGCGAGAAATCGCCACATTCTGGCGACATATTGCAGGATTATGGTTGCCCGGCGCACGAACCGGCTGCACTATTTACTGATTCGATCTGAGCATTTGAGCATCCGGGAGAATGAAAATGGCCATGAGGCGCGTGACCTTGTCGGCGTCGCTGTTTGCCTTGTGTGCCGCGTTCCCTACCCTGATCGCCCCGGCCCTTGCCAGCGACGAGAGTGCGTTTCCGGCACCGCCCGAAGCGTTCGAACTCGTGCTGACCCCATCCGATCTCGGACTTGGGCAGCCCGCTGCCATGCGCACGCATGCCGAGCCGGAATCGCTGATCGCCGTCCAACTCAGTGAAACCGATGTTAAGCGGAACTTTCCGGCCCCGCCAGAGCCGCCGCCGCTGGTCCTCGATATTCTTGTTGAAAAGCCGGCAACGGACCTCGCCACGGCACCATCCACGGAAATGCCAGCGGATCCCGGCATCGCCGCGGCGCCAACGTCACCTGCCGCAGCAGAACCCGGTCCGATGCTGACGGCTGCCATCAAACCGGCCGGGCCGGTCATCGAACAGGACGCACCGACGCTGTCACCGCTGACGTCGGCCGCCCCCTCGCCTGCGCAAACGCCCGACGCCGCGATCGTGCAGGATATCCCGGCCCCGCCCTATCCTGCCATCATCGTTCTCGATGAGCCCGTGACGCCGCCCGCCCCCGAGCCGGCGCGACCGGTGATCGCAGCGCCGGACGAGATCACGCCGCTGCTGGCTGAACGGCTGGCAAAGGCCGTGGCTCAGCCATGGCTGCCGGAGCGTGACGAACGCACCATCATCTCCTTCTACGAAGCGCGCGGCCACAAGCCCTTGTGGCACTCTGCCGATGGCCTCACCCAGACCGGTCAGCGCCTGCGGTCGCAGCTCTCCCGCGCTGCGGAGGATGGCCTTCGCCCCGAGGATTATGCCACGCCACGGCTGATAAACCCGCGGCCACTCGATCTGGCCCTGGCCGACATCAGGTTGACGGCGCTGGCCGTGCGCTATGCCCGCGACGCGCGCGGTGGCCGCATCGATCCGCGCCGCCTGTCCGCATTGATCACGCCCAAGCTCGATCTGCCTGCGGCGAGCGAGGTTCTGGCCCGGCTCGATGGCCATGCCGAACCCGACACGGTTCTGGCATCCTATCAGCCGGCCCATGAAGGCTACCGAGCGCTGAAGGCCAAGCTGGCCGAACTGCGCCAGTCCCAGCCGCAGGCGCAGCCCTCGGTCCGCATTCCTGCTGGTCCGGCCATCCGCATCGGCATGCGCGATGACCGCATCACCCTGATCCGCGCCCGTTTCGGCTTCGCGCCGGAGGATGGCCGCGTGCACGATGCCGGGCTCGCCACATTGGTGGCGAGCTTCCAACGGGACAATGCGCTGCCAGCCAATGGCGTGATCAACCGCGCCACAATCGACGCCATGAACGGCGGCGGCCCCACTGCGAAAAGCGCCGATCTCATTGCCAACATGGAGCGCTGGCGCTGGCTTGCCGGCGATCTCGGCAGCGAGTACCTGATCATCAACGTGCCCGAATACATGGTGCGCAAGGTCGATCATGGAGAGGTCGTCCATGCTGCGCGCGTGGTCGTCGGCAAGGCCGAACGGCCGACGCCGATCTTCTCGGATCTGATGGACCATCTGGTCCTCAACCCGTCATGGACGATCCCGCCGACGATCTTGCGGGAGGATATCCTGCCCAGGCTTGCAGCCGACCCCGGCTACGCGGAGAGGCGCGGCTATCAGGTGATCCGGCGCGGCAACAACATCACCGTGCGCCAGCCGCCGGGCCCTGCCAATGCCCTCGGGAACATCAAGTTCATGTTCCCCAACGACCATGCCGTCTACCTGCACGACACGCCGTCCCGGAACCTGTTCGCTTCGGCCAGGCGGGCGTATTCCTCCGGTTGCGTGCGCGTCGAGCGCCCGCTCAAGCTGGCCGAACTGGTTCTGGCCGGCACCGATGGCGGCTGGTCCGAACAGCGGCTGCAAAGCCTTGTCGGTTCGGGCGAGCGCACGATCCGGCTGACGCGCAAGCTGCCGATCCACATCGTCTACATGACGCAGGCGGTCGACACTGACGGCACGCTGCGCAACTTCGAGGACATCTACGGTTTTCACCGCAGGACGCGCGAAGCGCTCGGCCTGTGAGGGGGGGATCAGCATGGCGATGTTCGGCTTGATCTGCATCACGCAGGCGTCGGCTGCCTTCGGGCATGGCTCTTGGACGTTTGCACGTTTTTGCCATGATTGGTGACTATGAGCCAGGGAGGGAGAAGCATCCCGTTCCGGAGCCGCAACAAGGTCTCCGGTGAGGGTTTGCTGATCCCATTTGTCAACGAAGGGTTAACCACCATCGGCAATGGTGTGCACGTCGGTGGAGTATCCGCTGAGTCCGTCGCGGCAGTCACAAGGTCATTGCCAGTTATGATCATCAGCGAGATGGTGGATCGTGGTTTTGGCATCCGGCACTAGTCATGCCCGCTGTGCCCTGTCACGCTGGCGTCACCGTGCCGGCGTCGTGGCGCTGTCGCTCGCTGCGCTGATGGTTGGTTCACGCACCACGCAGGATGCCGTGGCCAATGGCGACACCCGCACCATCAGCATCCAGCACATGCACACCAGGGAACTGACGACGGTCACGTTCAGGCGCGACGGTCGCTATGTCGGTGAAGCACTCGACAGGCTCAACAATGCCCTGCGTGACTGGCGCAATGATGATGTCATCAAGATGGACCCGCGCCTGTTCGACATCGCCTGGGAAGTCCATCGCGAGGTCGGCTCCAGCAGCCCGTTCCATGTCGTCTCGGCCTATCGCTCGCCCGGCACCAACGCGATGTTGCGCCGCCGGTCGCGCGGCGTGGCCAAGCACAGCCAGCACACCATGGGCAAGGCGATGGACTTTTACCTGCCCGACATCTCGACCGCGCAGATCCGCGCCGTCGGCATGAAGCTGCAACGCGGTGGTGTCGGCTATTACCCCACGGCCAACTCCCCGTTCGTCCATCTCGATGTCGGCAGCGTGCGCTCCTGGCCGCGCATGACGCGCGATCAGCTCGCCCGCATTTTCCCCAGCGGCAACACCGTGCACATCGCGGCCGATGGCCGGCCCATGGAGGGCTACGAGGTCGCGAAGGCACAGATCCTCGCCCGTGGCGGCAGCGTTGGCGGCTATTCTTCGTCCGATTTCGACGAAGGCGCGATCATGCAGAGTTCGCGCCGCAGCCTCTGGGCCTCCCTGTTCGGCTGGAACGAGGAAGAAGAAGCCTTGACAACGACGCGTGGCAGGGGCCGCGCCCGCACCTCGTCCAGCCAGCAGACTTTGGCCTATGCGCCGTCTGGCGGCGGCGAGAACAGCGATATGTATTCACTCATGCGGTCGCCAACGGCCGATACGCAGGCCCCGGCCACTGCCCGCATGCCAACGCGCGGCCGCAGCACAGACACGCAGGTGGCAGCCGTGCCGCGCAGCGCGGAAGCCGAAGCGCCGCCCGCGCCAGCACAGGCTCCGGCACAGGCTCCGGCACCGCCAGCACCCGCACAGCCACGCTTCGTGGCAGCCCCCTTCCCGGTCGCGCGACCAGGCAATCTCGCCCTGGCCCAAACAGCCCCGGTGCAGCTGGCATCCGTCGAGCCCGGCTCAACCGGTCAGCGCCTCAACTGGCAGCAGGGGCCAAGCGGCATTCCGGCCGGGGCGGAACAGGCCCCTGCGGAACCGGCAGGCCGACTGGTGCAGGCACCGGTTCCGCCACGCAGGCCAGATGTCATGCCGGCTGCAGGCCCGGGCGGCCCGGCCCTTGCGGCGGCGGCCATCGTCCCGGTATCCTTGCCCGCGCAAAGTCCGGCTGCCCCGGCCCCGCGTGATCCTCCGCCACGGCTGGTGGCCATCAATCACCCCCTGCCGCCCGAACGACCGCGTCTCGCCGTGGCTTCCGCTGCGCCTGCCGGTGGTGCGGCCAGCGCGGCTGCACCGGCCCCGGCGCGCACCGCCACGAACCCCGACCGCTCGGCGCTCGACAACCTGTTTGCAGCCGTGGCCACAGGATCGCTGCCGGACAGCGCGGCCAGGGTCACCACCACCCGCGCACGCACGACACAACCCCAGCCAGGCCCGGTCGCTGCCGATTCAGCGCCCGCCGCATCGCTCGGGTTTACCCAGCGCGATCCGAACGATACCAGGCCAGACCGCTTTTCGGGGCCCGCCGTCAGGCCGCTGCCGACGAACTACACCAGCCGCTGACCGCAGCCCCGGTCAGGCCGATTCGCCAACCGCCTGCAGGTAAAGATCGAGGATGGCCTCTTCCTCGCGGCGTTCGCGCAAATCGCGCTTGCGGATCGAGATCACCTTGCGCAGCACCTTGACGTCATAGCCGTTCGCCTTGGCCTCGGAGTAGACCTCCTTGATGTCATCGGTGATGGTCTTCTTCTCCTCTTCAAGCCGCTCGATGCGCTCGACGATGGACTTGAGTTGATCGCCCTGGAGGGGTTCGGACATGGCATGCTTCCTTGTTCAGGAGGCCGGAATGCAGCCTGTCGCCGGCACCGTCAAGCACCTGAACCGTCAATGCTGTGGCTTGTTGGCCTCGAACGCCGCCTGCTGCTCGGCGCTGGCTGCGCCCTGGTGCAGCGCCTTCCAGGCATCATAGCTCATGCCATAGACCAGTTCTCGGCTCTCGTCCCTGGACAGGGCGATGCCACGCGCGTCAGCGGCATCCTTCATCCAGTTGGACAGGCAGTTCCGGCAGAACCCCGCCAGATTCATCATGTCGATATTCTGCACATCGGCCCGCGTGCGCAGGTGCTGCACCAGCCGCCGGAAGGCGGCCGCCTCCAGTTCGGTCAACGTGGCGGCTTCGATGGTGGTGTTGGCTGGCATGGGGATGACCTCCGGCAGGACACACAGAGAGATAGGGTGCGGCAGGCACCGGCGGAAGGCCCCCTGGAGCATCATCACGCCCACTGGATGCCGGCTGCCGGACAAGGATGATGCCGGAACAAAGGGCTAGCGCGGCCCGTTGGCGCGGGTTGCCATCACGGCGTTGACGGCGATGGCCGCCAGCACCAGACACCCGCCGAGATACTGCACCAGCACCAGACGCTCACCCAGGATCAGCGCGGCGAACAGGCTGGCAAACAACGGCTCCGCGCAGAAGGTCAGACCGCCCACGGCAGCAGAGACCCGGTTGAGTGACAAAAGCTGCAGGGCCATCGAGACCACATAGGCCAGCAGCGTCACGGCAACCGACAGCGGCGCCAGCGCGAAGATGCCCGGCCCGTGAAAGCCATCGATCCAGCCAAGCGTGGCGACCACGGCGGGCAGCACCAGCAGATGGCCCCAGAACAGCTTCGAGATGGTGGGCGTCACCGGCATGCGCGCTGCCGCGAAAAACTGGATCGCCGCCCCCGCCGCCGCCAGCAGCGACAAGGCCAGTCCGCGCGGATCGAGGCTGTCGAGGCGGGGACCGACAACCAGCGCCACACCGGCAAAGGCGAGCAGCACGATCAGAAGCCGCATCAGGCCGAAACGGGTCTTCTCGACGAAGGGCTCGGCCAGCACGATGAGGATGGGGAACAGGTAGAAGATCACCGCCGCCACGCTCACGGGCAGGAAGGCCACCGACGACATGTAGGCCGTCCCGATGATCGAACTCGACAGGCCGAAGACCAGCAGCGATCGGCCTTCACCGGGCGCGATCGCAAGGTTTGCCGCAAGGCTTCGTCTCGACACGGCGATGGCGACGGCAAGGCAAGCCAGCATCAGGAAGACGCGATAGAACACCATCAGCGCCCCGGTGATCCCGACCGTCGAAGCAATCTGCGCGGTGACGATGTTGAGCCCGTAGCCAGCCGAACTGCCGAGCGCCAGCATGATCCCGATCCGGGCCGCTGATGGCGGGATGTGAGCACTCATGACCCGTCAAGCCAGTGGCAAGACGGCATCACGTGCAGCAGGACCAGGCCGGAACTCACGCGCGACCAGGCCTCACTCTGCGGGCGGCGGGGGGCGACGAGGCGGCAGTGTGGCCGGTCTGGCCGGCGGGGCGGCAGGCCGTGAAGCCGCCGGCTTGGCAGCGGGGCTTGCGGCCACACCGGTCGTGCCGGCGCGCGGAGTTGGCTTGGCAGCTGCCGGGCGGGATGGTGCCACGGATGCCGTGGCAGGCCGGGCGGGAGCAGGCTTGGGCCTGATGCCGGCCGCAGAGGATGGGCGCAGCGCCGCAGGCCCGGCTTGCCCGATCGCGCCTTGCAGCTTGATCGGACCCGGACCCCCGGACGCAGCACCACGCGGAGCGGCCTCGCCCGGGGCCGTGAAGGCGGCCGCAGCGGCACGAGCAGCAATGGCGCCGGCCACGGCACCGGCGGGTGCGAGGGCACCGGGCGCGGCTGGTGTGCCCGGGCGTGCTGCCGCCACCGCCGATGCCGGGCGGCCAGACACGTTCGCGGCCAGCGGCGCCGAGGCCGACCCGGCACTGCGCCCATAGGCAACCGGGATGGGTGTGAACTGCGCACGTGGCCCCAGCGTGATGCGGCCACCGGTGCCGCGCATCGTCGATGCCTGCGGGCCGGCGAACAGGGCATACATCCCGGAGGAATCACTCCCGGCCGGTGGCGCGAACGAGATGGCGCCGCTGGTCTCGACATCATCGGCCAACGGCGCGCCGCGTCCGAAGGCGCGGACCTCTGCGCAGATGTTGCGGGCCCGCGTGCCGCTCGCGCCGATCGAGGCGACACTGCGCCCCGTGCCGCCCCAAGATGTGAAGGCCGCATCGAGGATCTGCGCCGCCTTGATGGTGCGCTCCGCACCGGAATAGGCGCCGAGCACCACGGCAATCAGGGTACGCCCGCCGCGTGTCGCGGTGGCGACGACGTTGAAGCCCGACGCGCAGACAAAACCTGTCTTGAAGCCGTTCGCGCCGGCATAACGCCCGATCAGGCCATTGGTGTTGTTGAGCGTAACCTTGCCAAGCTGCACAGCGCCAATGCCCCAGTAGTCGGCATATTCGGGGAATTCGCGCATCATCGTCATCGTCAGCACGGCCAGATCGCGCGCGCTGCTCTGCTGTTCGGGATGATGCCAGCCATTGGGGTTGCGGAAGGCCGTGTCGCGCAGACCCAGCCGGCGCGCTTCGGCATTCATCATCTCGATGAAGGCCGGAACCGTCCCGCCGACGCCTTCGGCGATCACGTAGGAAATGTCATTGGCAGACTTCACCATCATGATCCTGAGGGCGTTGTCGAGCGTGATCTCCTGCCCGGCCCTGATGTAGACCTTCACCCTCGGCTGCCTGGCCGCAAGAGCCGATGCCGGGATCGCGGTCTGAAGGCCTATGCGGCCGGCGCGCACGGCCCTGAGCGCGACATAGGCCGTCATGATCTTGGTGGTGGATGCCGGATGCCAGGCCTGCGACGCCCCTTCCTCGTGCAGTACGGCGCCGGATGCCGCATCGATCACCAGCGATGGTCCGTTGCTTTGCGCAAGCGCCGGCCCGGCGCACAGCACCGCAGGCGCAAGCAGCGTCATCAGGAAAACGGATCTGGCTGGCGTCATGGACGGGATGCGGTGCGTTGAACGAGCGAGCGTGAACAGGAAGCCGTGACAGAACAGATGGCAGAACAGATGACAGGCAACAGGCAATTGTCAGATCATGCAATGTGATTGCCGGCGCGACAGGAGGCAGCTCGCCATGCGGGCCTGCCTGATCCATCGCGCGAAACGACGCACACAACGCATCCCTACCCCTCAGCCAGTGATTTGCCTAGCACCCCTTAATGGTCTTGTGTGATTGGGTCCGCTGTCGCTGCCCAGCGACATAACCCGCAAGGCCCTCCGTGCTCTCCCCTTTTCTGATGTCCCTGCTCTGGATCCCGGCGACCCTGATCGCAGCGATAGCCCAGACCGCGCGCAACGCGACGCAGCGCAGCCTCACACAGGCCATCGGCGTTGTTGGCGCAACGCAGGTCCGCTTCGTGTTCGGCCTGCCCTTCGCGGCGCTGTTCCTGGGTCTTGCCAGCCTGCTCGCCGGAACGCTTCCCCCTGCCCTCAACAGCACCGCGTTCCTGTGGTGCCTCGGCGGCGCAGCCACCCAGATCATGGCGACCGCGCTGATGCTCACCACGATGAAGCAGCGCTCCTTTGCCGTCACCACGGCCTACACCAAGACCGAGCCCGTGCAGGCGGCCGTCTTTGCGGCACTCGTGCTGGGCGATCCGCTGTCCTTGCCGAAGTTCGGGGCCATCGCTCTGGCCACGCTCGGGGTTCTGATGATCTCGTTCCGGCGTGGCGAGCCGGCGCTCGGAGCAGGCCTGCGGCCACTGGTTTTCGGCATGCTGTCCGGCGCCTTCTTCGCGCTCGCTGCTGTGTGCTTTCGCGGGGCCATCCTGTCGCTGGAAGAAGGGGTCTTCTTCCTGCGTGCCTCGACGATTCTCGTCTGGGGACTTGGCCTGCAGTCGCTCATGCTGATCATCTATCTCGGGCTGCGCGACCGGCCAGCGCTGACCGGCAGCTTCCGGGTCTGGCGGCCATCGCTGTTTGCCGGGTTTCTGGGAGCCCTTGCCTCGCAGTTCTGGTTCATCGGCTTTTCGCTGACCGCCGTCGCCAACGTGCGCACCCTGGCGCTGGTGGAGGTGTTTCTGGCCCAGATCATGTCACGCAAGCTGTTTGCCGAAATGACAAGCCCGCGCGAGATCGTCGGCATGGGGTTGATCGCGATCGGTGTCGGCACAATCCTGCTGCTGGCGATCTGACCCGGCAAGCTCCCACCCAATCATGCAAGACCGACGTGCGCAGCCGCTGCTTGCCGATTGCGCGGCTTGCAGGCATGTCATGTCGAAAGAACGCGGAAGCGCCATTCGAGGGAGATCGCTGCCATGACCGCTACCATGACCGCTACCATGACCGCTGCCACAAACGCTGCCCCGAATGCTGCCATCGTCGGATGGGCCCATACGCCGTTTGGCAAGCACGATGCCGAGACCGTGGAAAGCCTGATCGTCCGTGCCGCCAACGAGGCGCTCGCGCATGCCGGGCTCGATGCCGCCGATGTCGACGAGATCGTGCTGGGCCATTTCAACGCCGGCTTTTCCGCGCAGGATTTCACGGCTAGCCTCGTTCTTCAGGCCGATCCGAAGCTGCGCTTCAAGCCGGCCACCCGTGTCGAGAACGCCTGCGCCACCGGCTCGGCTGCCGTGCATCAGGCCGTCCGGGCCATCAGGGCCGGCGCCGCCCGCACCGTGCTCGTGGTCGGCGTCGAGCAGATGACCACCACGCCCGGTCCGCAGATCGGCCAGAACCTGCTGCGCGCTTCCTACCTGCCGGAGGATGGCGACACGCCGGCAGGCTTCGCCGGCGTTTTCGGCCAGATCGCGGCCCGCTACTTCCAGCGTCATGGCGACCAGTCCGATGCGCTCGCGGCCATTGCGGCCAAAAACCACCACAACGGCGTCTCCAACCCTTATGCCCAGATGCGCAAGGATCTCGGCTTTGCTTTCTGCCGCGCCGAAAGTGACAAGAACCCGTTCGTGGCCGGCCCCCTGAAGCGGACCGACTGCTCGCTGGTCTCCGATGGAGCGGCAGCGCTCGTCATCGCCGATCTCGACACCGCCATGACCATGTCCCGTGCCGTCGCCTTCAAGGGTATGGCCCATGTCCAGGACTTCCTGCCGATGTCGAAGCGCGACATCCTGAAGTTCGAGGGCTGTGCGCTGGCCTGGCGCAAGGCACTCGATCAAGCCGGCATCATGCTGGCCGATCTGTCCTTCGCCGAAACCCATGACTGCTTCACCATCGCCGAACTGATCGAATACGAGGCCATGGGGCTGACCGGCGAGGGCGACGGTGCCCGCGCCATCCGCGAGGGCTGGACCACCAAGGATGGCAGGCTGCCGATCAATCCTTCAGGCGGCCTCAAGTCCAAGGGCCACCCGATCGGGGCCACAGGTGTCTCGATGCATGCGCTCAGCGCCATGCAATTGATGGGCGAGGCAGGCGACATGCAGATTGCCGGAGCGAAGCTTGGCGGCATTTTCAACATGGGCGGCGCTGCCGTGGCCAACTATGTCAGCGTGCTGGAGCGCGCGAAGTGACGGGACACCCTCGAACAGTGCTGCTCCTTCCGCATCCGTCAGGGCAGCCGACAGGTGTGCCGTCGTTCAATCCGGGAATGGTCTGAACCCACGCCGTGCGCATTTTCTTTGCCCTCATCCTCGCTTACATCCTGTCGATCTTCTATCGCTCGTTCCTGAGCGTGATCGCGACGCCGCTGATGGCTGATCTTGCCATCGGCCCGGCCGAACTCGGCGCCTTGAGTTCAGCCTGGTTCATCACCTTCGCCGTGATGCAATTCCCGGTCGGCCTGGCCCTCGACAGGGTTGGCCCGCGCCTCACCGTATCAGTTTGCATGGGCGTTGGCGCAGTGGGTGCGATCCTGTTCGCATTCGCGCCGACAGCGGCGGTTGCGACAGGAGCCATGGCGCTGCTCGGCATCGGCTTTTCGCCCGTGTTCATGGCCGCGCTCTACCTGTTCGCACGATCAGGACCATCGGCTGGCTTTGCCGGTCTTGCCTCCCTGTTCATCGGGCTGGGCTCGCTGGGAAACCTCCTGGGAGCAGCGCCGCTCGCCCGTGCCGCCGATGCCTTCGGCTGGCGCCCGACGATGGCCGGCGTGGCGGCGCTCTTCTGTCTGGCGCTGCTGCTGGCGGCCAGTCTGCTGCGCGATCCGCCGCCCCTGCCAAAGACCGGCAATGCCGATGATAGCGGGATTCTGGCCGGTATTCGCGCCATCGTCTCGATCCGTGCGCTGTGGCTGCTCGCGCCAATCACCTTCACCGGCTATGCCATTCTGGTCACAACGCGTGGGCTGTGGATCGCGCCCTTCCTCGAAGAGGTCAACGGCCTTGACCGCGCCATGCAGGGCAATGGAGCCTTCGCCATGGCGCTGGCGATGACGGCGGGCGCTTTCGTGTTCGGCTGGGTCGAAAAACATCTCGGCGGCCCCAAGCCGACCGTGCTCTGGAGCACGGCCTTGACGGCGGCGCTGTTCGTCGCCCTCGCGCTCAGCGGCCATCTTGGCGGGCTCTGGGCCATCGTGCTGTTTACGGCCATCGGCATTGCAGGCTTCAACTACGCCATCCTGATGGCCCATGCGCGCCTGTTCTTCCCCGCCCATCTGATTGGCAGGGGCATGACCACGATGAACTTCCTCTTTATTGCAGGAGCCTCCGCCGTGCAGATCGGCTCGGGCTGGTTCATAGCGGCAGAGCGGGCCGAGGGGCTGGCAGCGACCACAACCTTCGCCAACCTGCACTGGCTGTTCGCCGGACTGCTGCTGGTCAGCGTGCTGATATACGCCCGCGCTCCGGCCCGTGCGCCGGAGGCACCGCCGGCATCACGGGCCTGAGCCTGAAACTGCCGGCAAAGGCCGCCAGCGATCAGGCCACGGCCAATGCGCCGACGATCTGGCGCATGTTGTGTTGCATCATCGTGATGTAGTCGGGTGCAGGCCCGCCCGCAGGGGTCAGCGCATCGGAGTAAAGCGTGCCACCGACGCGCGCGCCGGTCTCCTGCGCGATGCGCTGGATCAGGCGCTGGTCGGAGATGTTTTCGAGGAACACGGCGGGGATCTTCTCGGCCTTGATCTGCCGGATGATGCGACCGACCGCTTGCGGTGAAGGCTCGGCGCTGGTCGAGACCCCGCGCGGCGAGATGAAGCTGATCCCGTAAGCCTTCTCGAAGTACTGGAAGGCATCGTGCGAGGTGATGACCTTGCGCCGATCGGCGGGAATGCGCGCGATGCTGGCGCGCAACTCCGCATCGAGCGCGTCCAGTCTGGCGGTGTAGGCCCGGGCATTGGCGCGGTAGGTTTCTGCGTTGGCCGGGTCGGCAGCCACCAGTGCCGCCTCGATGTTGGCCACGTAGATGTTCGCATTGGCCACCGACTGCCAGGCATGGGGGTCGTTCTCGCCGTGATCATGTCCGGCATGCGCATGGCCGCCCCCCTTCGCTTCCGCCTTGAGCGGGACGATCGAGCGGGTCGCGGTCACCACCGTTGCCTTGGTCGCGGATGATCTGATCAGGCGGTTGACCCAGCCCTCGAAGCCGAGCCCGTTGATGAAGATCAGCCGGGACGCCACCAGCGCCCGCGCATCACCAGGTGTCGGCGAATAGACATGCGCGTCAGCACCTGCCTGCACCAGCGAGGTCAGCGCGAGCCGGTTGCCGCCAACCTGGGCGATGAAATCGGCAAGGATCGAGAAGGTTGCCACAACGGGCAGGGGCGCGCCGGCAGCGACCGGAGCACCGGTGCCCGTCTGCGCCAGGGCACTGCGTGAGCCGGCCAGGGCACTGCGTGAGCCGGCCAGGGCACTGCGTGAGCCGGCCAAGGCAGCACCTGCCAGGACGATGAAACCCGAGACGACCGACCGGCGGTCAGGCATGGTCCGTGTGTGCATGAGGCTGTATCCTTGCTGTAGCCCGCGCCAGTTGCATCAGCTTGTGCCGACGCCATCCAGCCGCTATCGCTGGCCCTCCAGTTTGCCTCCGGCCAACATTCCGTAGGGCAGGTGGAGCGATGGGATGTTATATGTTATCATATTTTCAGCATGTCAATTGGAGGAAGCCAAAGCCCGATGCCGCAGCCGGATCGTCCTGCCCCGTCCCGTCCGCTGTCCCTCACGCAGGTCCGCATCCTCGACCTCTTGAGCCAGGCGGCGCGGCCGCTCTCGGCTTATGACTTGCTGGGCAAGCTGCGCAGCGAAGGCGTCAACGCGCCGCCGACGGTCTATCGCGCGCTCGAACGGCTGATGCGGGACGGGCTGGCCCACCGCATTGAATCGCTCAATGCCTTCGTCGCCTGCAACAAGCCGCACCATCACGAGCTGGCCGCTTTCGCCATCTGCGATCATTGCGGCATGGTGGCGGAAGTCCGCGACGCTGACGTGGAAGCGCGGCTCGGGAATGTCGCCGCGCGCTCGGGCTTCCATGTCTCGAAAGCCACGGTCGAATTGCACGGCCATTGTGCAGCTTGCAGCGACAAGGCCCATACACACGACACCGGGCACACGACACCGGGCAAGTGACCGGGCAAGTGACCGGGCAAGTGACCAGGCAAGTGCGCTGAGGCGCATCGCCCGGTCAGGCAAACACCACCCGCAGGTCCTTCGCGTCGATCTGTCCGCCCGGCATGACGAGGATGCCGGCTACCTCGCCGTCCCGCTCGGCATGCAGCACGGTCTCCATCTTCATCGCCTCGATGGTCAGGACCACATCGCCAGCCGTCAGTTTCTGGCCTTTCCGCACGGTAATGCTGGCCACAAGGCCCGGCATGGGCGCGGCCAGATGCAGCGGGTTGGCCGGATCGGCTCTGGCGCGCGCCACGACCTTGGATGTCACGGCCCGGTTGGGAGCCTTGATCGTGCGCGGCTGGCCGTTGAGTTCGAAAAAGACCCTGGCAAAGCCTTCGTCATCGGTTTCCCCGATGGCTTGCAGGCGCACCACCAGCGCCTTGCCTTTCTCGATCTCGATGGTGATCTCGTCGCCCGGTGCCATGCCGTGGAAGAACACCGGTGTCGGCAGCACCGAAAGCGGCCCGTACTTGCGCAGCATCGCGGCAAAATCGCCAAAAACCTTGGGATACATCAGCCAGGATGACAGCTCGGCTTCGCTGAGGTGCCGTCCGATCTTCCGTTCGGCATCGGCGTGCGCCGCCGGCAGGTCGACGGCAGGCAGCAGCGGGCCGGGCCTGACCGTGATCGGAGCTTCGCCTTTCAGCGCCTTGGCCTGCAATCCAGCCGGCCAGCCCCCCGGCGGCTTGCGGATCGGTCTCATCATGCGCAGGGGCTTCCATTCTGGCCGGCTTCGCGCAATCTGTTGATATCTCGACAGTTTCTGATGAAACCATCACATATTGCAGCGCACAAACGGTGGCACTGCGCCGGCTCATTGGCAAGTGGGGCGAAATCCGGATGGGCTGTCAGCCGGTCCGGTGAGGCCCTGCCCGGACCAGCGAGATCAGGCCGCCAGCCGGGCCGGCAAGGACCGAGACCAGAAAGATCGCCCCCATGGTCAGGATCATCGCGGGTCCGGTGGGCAAGCTGGCGTGATAGGACAGCACCAGTCCCGCAACGCCGCCGGACATGGCCACAAGCCCTGCGATCAGCACCATCCAGTTGAGATCGCGCGCCCAGAACCGCGCCGTCACGGCTGGCAAGACCAGAAAGCCGACAGCCAAAAGGGTACCGAGGGCATGAAAGCCGGCCACCAGATTGAGCACCAGCAGGATCATGAACACGAAATAGGACAGCGCGCCGGATGAACTCACCGTGCGCAGGAAGCCGGGGTCGAGACCGTCAAGCACCAGCGGACGCCAGAGCAGCGCCAGCGCCGCCAGCGTCACCGACGAGATCGATGCGACGAGGATGAGCGTTGCATCATCGAGAGCCAGAACCGATCCGAAAAGGAAATGCATCAGATCGACGTTCGAATTGCCGAGCGACACGATCATCACGCCAAGCGCCAGCGAGATCAGATAGAACGAGGCCAGCGTCGCATCCTCCCTCAGCGCCGTGAACCGCGCCAGCGTGCCGGCCAGCAGCGCGATCATCAGGCCGGCCAGCAGCCCGCCGATCGTCATCGGCCACAGCGACAGGCCGAACAGCGCATAGGCGATGGCCGTGCCGGGCAGGATGGCATGGCTCATGCCGTCGCCCGTCAGCGACATGCGACGCAGCATCAGCAGAACCCCGAGCGGCCCCGCCGCCAGCGACAGCGCAAAAATGCCGGCCAGCGCCCGGCGCATGAAGGCGAATTCGGCGAAAGGCGCGACCAGCCAGTCCATCAGCCCGGCGTGCTCCGTGGCGACGATGGCTGAGGCGCAGGGGAATGATCACGGGAATGATCATGGGAATGGTGGTTGGAATGGTGGTGGGCATGGTCATGGGAATGGTTATGCGAATGGTCATGCCCGTGGGAATGTCCATGCTCGTGCCCGTGCGGAGCGTGGCCATGTCCGCCATCCGCGCCAATGTGATCGACCTCGCAGAAGGGCGCGCGGTCGTCGAAGGCTTCGGTCATGCCCCGCGCCCTGACCATGTTGGCCTGTGTCAGCACCTCCGCCGTCGCGCCCCAGGCGATGGCCTGCCGCGCCAGCAGCAGCGTTTCGGGGAAATGCGCCCGGACCACGGCCAGATCGTGCAGCACGGCCACCACCGTCCGGCCCTCATGGCTCCAGCCGCGGACCAGCACCATGAGGTCGTCGACCGTGGCATTGTCGATGGCGGAAAACGGCTCGTCGAGCAGGATCACCGGCGCATCCTGAAGGCTCACCCTGGCAAACAGCGCGCGCTGCAACTGCCCGCCGGACAAGGTGCCGACCGGGCGTCGCTCGAAACCGGACAGGCCCACCAGTGCCAAAGCATGGCTGATCGCATCAGTGTCCGCGCGCCGGAAGGCCTTGAAAAGCCCGCGCCGCTCCCACAGGCCCATGGCCACCAGATCGAACACGGAGACGGGATAGCTGACATCGATGCCGTCCTTCTGCGGCACGTAGGCAAACTGCCCGCGCACCGCCAGATCGCCGATGATGCGACCTCCCAGCGGCTTGAGTTCGCCGATCAGCCCGCGCAGCAGGGTGGACTTGCCGGCCCCGTTCGGCCCGACGATGGCCAGGAGGCTGCCCGGCGCGATCAGCCCGCTGAGGTGGTGGACGGCGGGATGCCGGTCATAGCCAAGCGTCAGGTCCTCGAGCCTGATGGCGGGAACATTGGCCACGGCCCGGCCGGCTGGCGTCTTGGGCAAGGCCGCGGTCATGGCACGGCCATGGCCCAGAAAACGGCGAGCCAGATCAGGCCGACCAGCAGGCCGGCCAGCGCCAGCCTGAGCGGCGCCGACATGCGCATCAGGGAAACCTGCGGGGCCATGGCAGGCACAGCGGGGCGCAGGCTCATGCGGCTGCTCATCTGGGGCTGCGCGGCGGCGCTGCCTCGCCAGGCGCACGCGCCTGGATGGCGAGGGCATGCACCCCGGCTGCGAGTTCCGCTGCCAGCAACGTGTTGACCATGCGGTGCCGGTCGAGGCGGCTCTTGCCGGCAAAGGCCTCCGCTTCGATCTCGACGCGAAAATGTGTCTCTCCACCCTCGCGCCAGCCTCCGTGGCCGCGATGCTGGTCGCTGTCGTCGTGAACGGCGAGAAAGCCCGGTTGCAACCCCTGCTTAAGCGCTGTCGTGATACGGTCCTTGACTGTCATGCGAGAGCCTTAGCCCATTGTGTCGCTGTCGGCAAAATACCATGTGCGCTTGCCCACCGGCTTTTCCGGACCTATTGAACTGGCCATGAACCTCAACTCGCCCCTCTTTGACAGCATCCGCGTCAAGCGTGAGCCGGAGCCCGAGGCGAAGCCGCAGGAGCGTGTCTGCGATCATCCCGGTTGCCGTGCCAAGGGCGAATTCCGGGCGCCGAAGGGCCGCAACTTCGAGGGTCAGTTCTTCTTCTTCTGCCTTGAACATGTGAAGGCCTACAACGCCACCTACAACTATTTCAATGGCATGAGCGACGATGCGGTCGCGGCCTACCAGAAGGATGCCTCGATCGGCCATCGGCCGACATGGACCCTCGGCACCAATGCCAAGAACCCGCGCGCGGCCCAGCGCGGCGCCAAGAGGGCCCCGCCAGAAGGGCCCGAGACAGAGGATCTGTTCGGCCTGTTCGAGAACCGCTTCAAGGCCAAGCGCAAGGCCGAGGAAGAGCAGCGCAAGCTGACCGAACCCACCCGCAAGTCGCTGGATTCGCTGGGCCTCGAAGAAGCGGCGACCAAGATCGAGATCAAGGCGCGCTACAAGGAACTGGTCAAGCGCTTCCATCCGGACGCAAACGGTGGCGACCGCTCGCGGGAAGCCCGCCTCACCGAAATCGTCAACGCCTACAACCACCTCAAGCGCGCCGGGCGGGCCTGAGACGGCACCGGAAGGCGCTTCGGCAGCCTGCGCGCTTTGCGCACGCCCGCTTCGCTCAACGCACGATTGCCGCCTCCAGCCGAAATCGGTAAGGAACGAGGGAGCGGGCAGCCCTCCCGGGCTTGCCCCGGAAGCGTGATTGGCCGCTGTCTTGCTTGCTCATGCCGGGCGGGGGCGAGACTTACGGCGAGGCACGGCCCGACAGCTCCTGCCGGAGAATGGAAGCATGACGACGACGGACTACACCACCGGATTGCCCGACAAGACGATCTCCGTGCGCGAAACCTTCGGCATCGATGCCGACATCTCGGTGCCGGCCTATGCCGCCAGCGCCGAGCACGTGCCTGATCTTGATCCGGACTACCGCTTCGACCGTCAGACCACGCTTGCCATTCTTGCCGGCTTCTCGCGCAACCGCCGCGTGATGATCTCCGGCTATCACGGCACCGGCAAGTCCACCCACATCGAACAGGTGGCGGCGCGCCTCAACTGGCCTTGCGTCCGCGTCAACCTCGATAGCCACATCTCCCGGCTCGACATGGTCGGCAAGGACGCCATCGTGCTCAAGGATGGCAAGCAGGTCACCGAGTTTCAGGATGGCATCCTGCCCTGGGCCTTGCAGAACAACATTGCGCTGGTCTTTGATGAGTATGACGCCGGCCGCCCGGATGTGATGTTCGTGATCCAGCGCGTGCTTGAACAGTCCGGCAAGCTGACCTTGCTTGACCAGAAGCGCGTGATCCGCCCTCACCCCGCCTTCCGTCTCTTCGCCACGGCCAACACCGTCGGCCTCGGTGATACGTCCGGGCTCTATCACGGCACCCAGCAGATCAATCAGGGCCAGATGGACCGCTGGTCGATCGTCTCGACGCTGAACTACCTGCCCCACGACAACGAGGTCGAGATCGTCCTCGCCAAGTCGCCGCACTACAAGGGCTCACCCGGCGGCAAGGAAATTGTCAGCAAGATGGTCCGGGTCGCAGACCTGACCCGCAACGCCTTCATGAACGGCGATCTGTCCACCGTCATGAGCCCGCGTACGGTCATCACCTGGAGCGAGAATGCCGACATCTTCCAGGACATCGGCTTTGCCTTCCGGCTGACCTTCCTCAACAAGTGCGACGAGCTTGAGCGCACGCTCGTGGCCGAGTTCTACCAGCGCTGCTTCGGCAAGGAACTGCCCGAGAGTGCCGTGAACGTCGCCCTCAGCTGAAGAGGACCACATGGCCACCGTTCAGGTTGAAAAGACCTATGCGAAGGCCAGGAAGGCGATCCTCAAGGGGCTCGTGGCCTATAATCGCAGCCAGATCGGGCGGCGAAAATGGAAGAACATCGCGATCACGATCCGCAACGATGCCGGTGATATCGTCGGTGGCGTGACAGGCGAGGCCTGGGCGGACTGGCTGTTTGTCCAGCTTCTGTGGCTTGATGAGGCGCACCGCGGCCAGGATCTCGCCAGCCGCGCGATGGATGCAATTGAGGACGAGGCGCGAGCTTTCGGTGCGAAACGTGCTTATCTGGACACGTTCAGCTTTCAGGCCCGTCCCTTCTATGAAAAGCGCGGCTATCGGGTGTTTGGCACGCTCGAGAACTATCCCGATGCGCACTCCCGCTACTGGATGACGAAATCGCTATGACGCTCTCGAATCGCAAGCCCGGCCAACCGAAGGAGGCCCCGACCGAGCCGCTGAAGCGGGCAGTGTCCGCCTGCCTGAGGGCAATCGCACGGCAGCCCGAACTCGAGATCACCTTCGCGGCCGACAAGCCGTCGCTGATTCCTGGCCGGGCTCGCCTGCCCGAGCCGCCGCGCAAGCTGACCGCCGGCGATGTCGCCATCCTGCGCGGCCATGCCGATTCCATGGCGCTGCGCATGGCCTGCCACGACGCCGCCGTGCACCGCAAGATGATGCCGGAAGGCGATGGCGCGCGGGCGGTCTACGACGCGGTTGAACAGGCCCGCGTCGAAGCCATCGGGGCCCGCCGCATGGAGGGCGTCGCCACCAACCTCAGCGCCATGCTGGAGGACAAGTATCATCGCGGCGCACGCTACGAGGACATCACCGACCGGGCCGATGCCCCCGTCGAGGATGCCGTTGCGCTGATGGTGCGCGAGAAGCTGACCGGGCTCAAAGCCCCGCCTTCAGCCCAGAAGATCGTCGATGTCTGGCGCGATTTCATCGAGGAACGGGCCGGTGCCGAGCTTGATGCCCTGACCGGCACGATCGAGGACCAGCGCGGCTTTGCCCGCGCGGTGCGCGACCTGCTCTCGTCGCTGGACATGGCTGACGAGATGACCTCCAGCCCGGACGATGACGACAGTGCCGAGGACAGCGAGGACGAACAGCAGAACCAGGAGCAGGAAGACGGTGAGGCCGAGGACCAGAGCCAGGGCCAGCAGGCCGAGGTCGATGTCAGCGAGGATTCCGCCGACGAGTTGCAGGAGGGCGCATCCGAGTCCGATGACGCCCCCAGCGGCGACTGGCGCGAGGACGAGGACCAGGTCGATTCCGAAGAAGCCGGCGACGCCCCGCGCCAGCGCGACATGCGCGGCAACGAGCACAAGGGCCCGGACTACAAGGCCTACACCAGCAAGCATGACGAGGTGATCGAGGCCGAGGAACTCTGCGATGCCGAGGAACTGACGCGCCTGCGCGCCTATCTCGACAAGCAATTGGCCAGCCTTCAGGGCGTCGTGGCGCGGCTCGCCAACCGTCTCCAGAGGCGGCTGATGGCGCAGCAGAACCGCTCGTGGGAGTTCGATCTGGAAGAAGGCGCGCTCGATCCGGCACGCCTGACCCGGATCATCCTCGATCCTTACCAGCCTCTGTCCTTCAAGCGCGAGAAGGACACCAACTTCCGCGACACGGTCGTTTCGCTGCTGATCGACAATTCCGGCTCGATGCGGGGCAGGCCGATCACGGTTGCCGCCACATGCGGCGACATTCTGGCCCGCACGCTGGAGCGCTGCGGCGTCAAGGTCGAAATTCTCGGCTTCACCACAAAGGCCTGGAAGGGCGGGCAAAGCCGCGAGGCCTGGCTTCAGGCCGGCAAGCCGGCCACACCCGGCCGGCTCAACGACCTGCGCCACATCATCTACAAGTCTGCCGATGCCCCCTGGCGGCGTGCCCGCAAGAACCTCGGCCTGATGATGCGCGAAGGCCTGCTCAAGGAGAATATCGACGGTGAGGCGCTGGACTGGGCCCACAAGCGCCTGCTGGGCCGCCCCGAGCAGCGCAAGATCCTGATGGTGATCTCGGATGGTGCGCCCGTCGACGACTCCACGCTGTCCGTCAATGCCGGCAACTATCTCGAAAAGCATCTTCGGCACATCATCGGCGAGATCGAGAACCGCTCGCCGGTCGAACTCATCGCCATCGGGATCGGCCATGACGTCACGCGCTACTACAAGAGGGCCGTCACCATCGTCGACGCCGAGGAACTGGGCGGCGTGATGACCGAAAAGCTCGCAGAGCTGTTCGAGGACAATCAGGCCAGCGGAACCGGTCGCCAGCCATCCCGGAGGATGCAGTGAGACTCAGCCGGCGTGCCGCGCTCACCGGCGCGGTGGCGAGCCTTTCAGCGCTGGCCCTGCCGGACGCGGCCGGTGCAAGGCCCCGGCTTTCCGGCCTGGACGGGGAGGTCATCGCGGTTGCGGCAACGCGGATATCCTCGCTGCTGACACGCGCGCCGGGCCAGACCCGCTTCGGTGCCTTGTCTTTCCGTAGCGGGCTGGTGCTCACGTCTGCCAGCGCCGTCTTTGGCGGCTTCTCCGGTCTGTGGCGCAGCCCCGATGGCGCGCGGTTGGTGGCGGTGTCCGATTCCGGCCATTGGCTGACAGCCGACATCCAGCGCGAGGCGGGCCGACTGAGCGGCCTTGTCGATGCCACCTTGTCGCCCATGCTCAATGCCTCGGGGCGAGCGTTGTCCAGAACCCGGTCTTACGACGTCGAAGCCCTCTGCATCGACGACGGTGTGGCCTATGTCGGCATCGAGCGCAGCCACGAGATACTACGCTTCGACTGGGCGCGGCGTGGCGCAGCGGCGCGCGGCCAGCCGCTGCGCCTGCCGCCCGAGGCCCGCCAGCTGCCCTCCAACAGGAGCTTCGAGGCCATCGGCGTCGCGCCTGCTGCAAGCCCGGTGGCAGGAGCGGTCGTGGCCATCGCCGAGCGCTCCGGCGAGCATGATGCGCCAAGCTTCGGGGTGCTGGTCGGCGGCCCCCAGCCCGGCGTGTTCAGCTATCGCCTCACGGATGGCTACGAGGTCACAGACCTCGCCTTCCTGCCCGATGGCGACATGCTGGTGCTGGAGCGATGGTATCGCCCCTGGCGCGGCGTCGGTGCGCGCCTGCGCCGCGTGCCGGCCCGCAGCCTGATGCCGGGTGCCGTCCTCGAAGGGAAGCTGCTGCTGGACCTCGACCTCGCCCATGAGATCGACAACATGGAAGGGCTGGCCATCCACCGGGAAGCGGGCCGCACCATCGTGACCATGATCTCGGATGACAACTATTCCAGCATCCAGCGCACGATCCTGCTGGAGTTCGAACTGGTCGGCTGAATCGGCTGCGGACCGACAGCTCTCGGCCTTCCCGGAGGGGCGCCCAAAACAAAAAAGCGGCCCGGAGGCCGCCCTTTGAAGCGGGTTGCTCCAGCGCTCAGCTTGCTGCGGCGAGCTTCTTCTGGAGGTCGCGCTTGAGCGACAGGGCACCGGTCGACAACGCGTCGTTATTGGCCTTGAGCAGGAAGCTGTCGAGACCGCCGCGATGATCGACCGAACGCAAGGCATTGGCCGAAACACGCATCTTCACCGAACGGCCGAGCGCGTCCGATGTCAGCGTGACGTTGACGAGGTTCGGCAGGAACCGGGTCTTGGTCTTGATGTTCGAGTGGCTGACAAGATTGCCAACCTGCACACCCTTGCCGGTGAGTTCACAACGACGCGACATGACAATCTTCCTTTGGCGATCAGGGCCCTTAAACAGAACCGCCGACGCGCAGACGCGCATCGGACAGCCAGAGCCGGATAAAGTCCCAGTCGCGCGGTCTATGACGCAAGCGGCATGGCGCGTCAAGAACAAGTGATCGGACAGAACAAGTGATAGGACTGTGACCGCCCGCCGTGCAAGGTTCATGTCCCGTTGAGGATTTGCAGGTTAGTGACGGTTAACCATGTGCGCCGGCCCGCTGAACGATTCGGCGCGCTTGGCCGTCCAGCAGGCCGGAGTTGAGCCCATGCATTGCGTGTCCGCAGCCATCCTGTCCATGTCGGCCCTGCTCATTGCAGTGCCGCATGCCCAAGCCCAGACACCGGCTGCCGGCACCTGGGAAGCGCGCTATGGCGTGTCGCTGATCGGTCTTCCCATCGGCACGGCCAATGTCACCGCAGCCATCGACAATGCGCGCTACAGGATCGAGGTTCAGGCCCGCCTGACCGGACTGGCCGGGATGGTCTCCGGCGGCAAGGGCGCAGGATCGGCCAGCGGCGCGCTGAACGGCGCGAGGACAGCTTCTGCCGGCTATGCAGCTTCGGGCTCGAACGGACGGGAATCGCGCACCGTGCGCATGGCCGTCAGCGCCGGCAACGCCACGGACGTCGAAATCGTGCCCCCTGTCATCAAGAAGCCCGACGCCATTCCGCTCACAGAGGCCCACAAGCGCGGCATCACCGATCCGGTCAGCGCGTTGCTGATGCCGGTGGCAGCCGGCCAGGACCCGATCTCGGCTGCCGCCTGCGACCGCCAGATCCAGATCTTCGATGGCAATGCCCGCTACGACATCGCGCTGAGCTTCGCCGGTACCCGCACGGTCAGGACCAAGGGCTACGAAGGACCAGTGGCTGTCTGCAAGGCACGATACATCCCGATTGCCGGCCACCGCGATGGCAAGGCCGCGCGCTATATGGCGGAAAACCGCGACATCGAGGCCTGGCTGGCGCCCGTGGCCGGCTCGCGGCTGGTGGCTCCCTATCGCATCGCCGTGCGCAGCGAGATCGGCATGGTGGTGATCGAGGCGAGCAGCTTTGGTGGCCCGACGGCCACCGTCCGGGCCGAGCGGCGTTGACAGCATCCTCACATCGGAA
>Ga0164292_10000679_pt1 | contig 26761 bp, 30 predicted proteins | sample GEODES117metaG_FD_111486 | JGI IMG/M metagenome (GOLD analysis project Ga0164292, IMG submission 111486) | Eutrophic lake water microbial communities from Lake Mendota, Wisconsin, USA - GEODES117 metaG | ecosystem: Environmental > Aquatic > Freshwater > Lake | place: USA: Lake Mendota...
ATTCGCCGCATGCTGCGCTAGAACAAACGGCGCACATGGTGCAATGATGGCGCCATGGCCATCCAGATTCGCACCAGCCTTGCCGAAACGGAGCTGACCGAGTTCACCCCGCACCGTCCCGCGCGCCCGGAAAAGAGCGAGGGCGGCCGGCCGTTCGTGCTGAGCACCGAATATACGCCCGCCGGGGACCAGCCCGCCGCCATCGCCGAACTGGTGGGCCAGGCCAATGAGGGCGAGCGCGATCAGGTGCTGCTGGGCGTGACGGGTTCGGGAAAGACCTTCACCATGGCCAAGGTGATCGAGGCGGTGCAGCGCCCGGCGCTGATCCTGGCGCCCAACAAGATCCTCGCCGCGCAATTATACGGCGAATTCAAGAGCTTCTTCCCCGATAACGCGGTGGAATATTTCGTTTCCTATTACGATTATTATCAGCCCGAAGCCTATGTGGCGCGCACCGATACCTATATCGAAAAGGAATCGAGCGTGAACGAGGCCATCGATCGGATGCGCCATTCCGCCACCCGTTCCCTGCTGGAGCGCGATGACGTGATCATCATCGCATCGGTTTCCTGCATTTATGGCATCGGCTCGGTCGAGACCTATTCGGCGATGACCTTCTCCTTGAAGAAGGGCGGCTCGGCCGATCTGAAGGAGGTGGTGAGGAAGCTCGTCGCCATGCAGTACAAGCGCGGCGATCTCAGTTTCGCGCGCGGCAATTTCCGGGTGCGCGGCGACTCCCTGGAAATCTACCCCTCCCACTATGAAGACAGCGCCTGGCGCATCAGCTTCTTTGGCGACGAGATCGAGCAGATTTCGGAGTTCGATCCGCTCACCGGCGAGACGGTGGCCAAGCTCGACCAGATCAAGATCTACGCCAACAGCCACTATGTGACGCCCGGCCCGACCATGAAGCAGGCCGCGGACGCCATCCGCCACGAACTGACCGAGCGGCTGAAGGAGCTGAATACCGAAGGCAAGTTGCTGGAGGCCCAGCGGCTGGAGCAGCGCACGAACTTCGATCTGGAGATGATCGCCGCCACCGGAGCGTGTGCGGGCATCGAGAATTACAGCCGCTTTCTCACCGGTCGCCTGCCCGGCGAGCCGCCGCCCACCCTGTTCGAATATCTGCCGGAAAACGCCCTGCTGTTCATCGATGAAAGCCATGTGACGGTGCCGCAGATCGGCGCGATGGCCAAGGGCGATCACCGCCGCAAGGTGACGCTGGCCGAATATGGCTTCCGCTTGCCCAGTTGCATCGACAATCGCCCGCTGCGCTTTGCCGAGTGGGAGGCGATGCGGCCGCAGACGGTGTTTGTTTCCGCCACGCCGGGCCCGTGGGAAATGGACAAGACCGGCGGCGTGTTCACCGAACAGGTGATCCGCCCCACCGGGCTGATCGACCCACCGGTGGAGATCAAGCCGGTGGAAGACCAGGTGGAAGATCTGATCCAGGAGGCCAAGAAGGTCGCTGCCGCCGGATACCGCACGCTGGTGACGACGCTGACCAAGCGCATGGCCGAGGATCTGACCGAGTTCCTGCACGAAGCCGGCCTGCGCGTGCGTTACATGCACAGCGACGTCGAAACGCTGGAGCGTATCGAGCTGATCCGCGATCTGCGCCTGGGGGTGTATGACGTGCTGGTCGGCATCAACCTGCTGCGCGAAGGGCTCGACATTCCAGAGTGTGGCCTGGTGGCGATCCTGGATGCGGACAAGGAAGGCTTTTTACGCTCCGAAACGTCACTCATCCAGACCATCGGGCGGGCGGCGCGCAACGTGGAGGGCCGGGTGATCCTGTATGCCGATCGCATCACCGGTTCGATGGCCCGCGCCATGATGGAAACCGATCGCCGCCGCGCCAAGCAGGAGGAATATAACCTCGAACACGGCATCACGCCGACCACCATCAAGCGCAACATCGGCGATGTGCTGGCCGATGTGTCGATGAAGGATGGCCTGGTCGTCGATACGGGTGACGACGAGACCCAGCATCTCGTTGGCCACAACCTCAAGGCCTATATCGCCGACCTTGAAGAGCAGATGAAGAAGGCTGCGTCTGATCTGGAGTTCGAGACCGCCGCCGCCATCCGCGACCAGATCCGCCGTCTGGAAATGGATGAACTCGGCCTGCCGCCGGATGCACGCGCCGCCGCCGCCAAGGGCCGCGCCACCGGCGGCGCGGCGGGCACGCGGACGACACGCTTTTCCAAGATGCAGAAGAAGGGCTTCAGCGCGAAACGGCGCGGGGCGGGGCGCTGAGCGCCCTTCCCGTCACGCCGGGGTGACGGTCAGTAATGCGGTTCGCAGGCGAGGCCATCACCATCGCCGTCTCAATCTGCCCGGTAATTTGGCTCATCTGACCTGATGTTTTCATAGCCAGCCGCCCGCGCGTCGTTGCAACCGGAAAAGCGCCTGAACGGGCGCGGTTCGGGCCTCACCAGGGCAACCACTTCGTTGACCGGCGCTACAGTGTCCCGAACAAGATTGGCCTGCTCGGAGGGCGGCATTGTCGCAAGCCAGCCGCCTCCACCGCCCAACACTATGCCAATAACAGCCAGCGTTGGCAGCGGCAGGGATGATAATTCTTCGTTGCGTCGGCGTCTGGTCATGATGCGGAGCATGCACGACCAATCTTAAAGGCCAATTAAATCAGGCAACCCACCCCGGCGCGCAGGAATTCCGCCACCAGGCCAGGGTCGCGCTCGTCGGTCAGCTTGTTGGCGATCTCGCGGATACTCATCCGTTCAAAACGTTCGGCACGCAGGCCAGTGAGTTCCTGCAGGCGGCGCAGCTGGCCGATGGAGAGGCGTTCGCCCAGCCGGCCACCCATGCACTGGGCTTGGCGCGGGGGCACGCCCAGTTCCGTCAGGTTGCTGGTGATGCGTTGGGCCGGGGTGGCGCAGGCGGCAAGTGCCAGCGGCAGGGCGATGAGAGCAACAAGGGAAAGGCGCGGCGTCATGTCGGCTCCGAATTGATGGGGGTGCGGCAACACCCCTAGTGATTAGCGGCTTTTGTCTGGCTATAGCATGAACCTATGCTCGATTATCTGGCTTCGCTCTCCACCCGCCACCCCATGCTTGCCGATGTGAATTGGTGGCAGGGCATCGGCATCGCGCTGCTCGTGGTGGGAATCATGGAGGTGGTGGCCATCGTCTCCCACAAATATGTGATGCACGGGTTTCTGTGGGTACTGCACAAATCCCATCACGAACCGCGCACCGGCCAGTTTGAACGCAACGACTGGTTTGGCGTGGCGGGCGCCATCCCGTCGATGATCCTGCTGATGATCGGCACCCATTATGGCCTGCACATGATCACCGCGATCGGAGCGGGCATCACCATGTATGGCGCCATCTATTTCTTCCTGCACGATATCCTGGTGCACCGCCGCGTGAAGCACAGCTGGAACCCGCAATGGGGTTACATGAAGCGCGTGGTGCAGGCGCACCGGCTGCATCACGTGGTCGAAACCAAGCACGGCACGGTGAGCTTCGGCTTCATCTGGGCGCCGCCGATCCGCCAGTTGAAGGCGCAACTGGAAGCCGATGGCCGCGGCCGCATCCGCGCGAGCGCGAAAATGAAGGCCGAGATGGGGATGATCGATAACGCCGAGCATTGGGCGCGCTGACGCGCCCCACAACGGCTGGCGCGGTAAATCGGCTTAGAACCGCTCCAACACCCGGAACGTCTCGCACCACAAATCCATATCATCGGCAAACACGCCCGCCCGCGTGAAATAGCGACGATGGGCAGCGCGCCAATAGTCGAGCGAGAGATCGCCCTCCCCCTCCAGCGCCGCAAAGTCCGCGCCGACATCGCAATAACGCATGGCCACGCAGGAGATGGTCTCGACCAGCAGCGCGGGCTGGCCGGCGCCATCCAGCACGATCCCGCGTTCGCCAGCAACGCTGGGCCCCATCTGCGCGGCCGCCCAACATGTCGCCGTCTTGCGACCTTCGCGCACCAGCGCCAGCAGCGCATCGGCCAGTTCCGGAATGTCCCCAAATGACCAACGTGGCAGGTCGGTCATTCCGGTCCCCTCACTCCGGCATCGTCCACAGGCCGTCACGGCTCGGCCCCGGCATCGGCCAGCGCTGCTTGCGCACCAGCGCATCGCCCAGCGCCAACGACACAGCACGGGCCTTTTCGGCTTTCGTCGTCGAAACCCGCTGGGCCAGCCCCTCCTCCTCCAGCCCGCGCACCTTGCGGCCGATGCCGCCATAGATACGGGCTGCGGCCAGCACAGCCCAGGCGGCGCGGTTGCCCAGTGCCGAGGTGCCGAAGCGGGCTGATTCCTCATAGTCCTCGGCCTTGAACACCAACCGCGCGACCAGCCGCGACAGCTGCCGGCGGTTGCGTTCCAGCACGTAACTGTCCGGCTCCAGCCGCACGCTGGCCAGCCAATCATCGGGGATGTAACGGCGGCCGTTCATCGCGTCTTCGACCACGTCGCGGGCGATGTTGTTGAGCTGAAAGCTCATCCCCAGATCACAGGCGCGTTCCAGCACCGCACGTTCGTCGGGTTTCACGCCCATCACGATCGCCATCATCACGCCCACGCAGCCCGCCACGTGATAGCAATAGGTGAGCGTATCATCGAAGGTGTGGAACGGCCGCGCTTCCATGTCGATGCGGAAGCCCTGGATCAGATCGCGCGGATAACGCGCCGGCATGCCCGTCTGCTGCACCACGAGCGCCAGCGCCTCATAAGGCGTGCCGGGCGTGGGATTGCCGGCCAGGGCGCGTTCGGTTTCCCAGTGCACTTCGGCCAGGCGCTCGGCCGGCGGGCGGCGATCGTCGTTGCGGCCCTCGCCCAGCACCTGGCCATCGATCACATCATCGGTGTGGCGGCACCAGGCATAAAGCAGCATGGCGCGGACGCGCGTTGGGCCATCGAACAGGCGGCTGGCCAGTGCGAAGCTTTTCGAACCGCGGGCGATGGCGTCGCGGGCATTGGCAAGAACGTCAGACACGGATGGGCTTCTGCCCGCCTGCGCCGCGCGGCGCAAGCGGGCTGAATGCCGAAGGTTACGCCGCCTTCTTGCCCAGCAGATCTTCCACCATCAGCTTGCCGGTGGCCTTGGCGCTGCCCACCACGCCGGGGATGCCGGCGCCGGGGTGCGTGCCGGCACCAACGAAATAGAGGTTGGACAGCACATCATCGCGGTTGTGGGTGCGGAAATAGGCGCTCTGCCACAGCACCGGCTCAAGGGAGAAAGCGCTGCCCTGGTGGGCGAACAGTTCGGTTTCGAAATCCTTTGGCGTCCAGGTGCGCAGCGTCACCAGATCGCGCTTCAGATTGGGCAGAACGCGGCGTTCCAACGCGTCCAGAATCGAATCGGCATACCGCGGGGCTTCCTTTTCCCAATCGATGTCCAGCTTGCCCAGATGCGGCACCGGCGACAGCACATAATAGGCGCCGTGGCCTTCGGGTGCGAGCGACGGATCGGTCATCGTCGGGTGATGCAGATACAACGAGAAATCCTCAGGCAGTTCGCCGCCCTTGTAGATTTCGCTGAACAGTTCCTTGTAGCGATGGCCAAACAGGATGGTGTGGTGCACCACATCGGTGCGCACGCCCTTCAGGCCGAAATACAGCACGAACAGCGACGGCGAGAAGCTGCGGCGCTTCATCTTGGCCGCCATTTCGGTGCCTCGCGGATGGCCGCCCAGCAGTTGCTGATAGGTGTTGACCACGTCACCATTGGAGCACACGGCATCAAAACGCCCCGACCAGCCATTGGCGCAGCGCACGCCTGTGACGCGCCCGCTGTCGGCCATGATGACTTCCACCTTGCTGCCCATGCGCACGGTGCCGCCGATATCCTCGAACAGCTTCACCATACCGCGCACCAGCGAACCGGTGCCGCCGCGCGGAAACCAGACGCCCCATTTCTTCTCAAGCGCATGGATCAGCGCATAGACGCTGGACGTGCGGAACGGATTGCCGCCAACCAGCAGCGTGTGAAAACTGAACGCCTGACGCAGCCGCTCGTCCTCGATGTGGCGCGACACCATCGAATACACCGAACGGAAGGCTTCATAGCGCATCAGCTGCGGCGCGGCGTTGAGCATCGACTTGAAATCAAGGAACGCTTCGTGTCCCAGCTTTTCATAACCTTCGCGGAACACATTATCCGAAAATTTCAGGAATTCCTGATAGCCGGCAACGTCTTTCACGTTGAGATCGCCGATCTGGCGCAGCAGTTCCTTTTCGTCGTTGGAATAATCGAAAACCGTGCCGTCTTCCCACATCAGGCGGTAAAACGGCATCACCGGCATCAGTTCGACATAGTCCGACAACTTGCGGCCCGACAGCTCGAACAATTCTTCCAGGCAGGTCGGATCGGTGATCACAGTCGGGCCGGCATCGAAAATGAAGCCATCATCTTCAAACACATAGGCACGGCCGCCCGGCTTATCGCGGGCTTCGACCAGGGTCGTCTGGATGCCGGCGCTTTGCAGGCGGATGGCGAGAGCCAGGCCACCAAAACCGGAACCAATCACTGCGGCGGTCGTCATTTTATGCCCAATTCATATTTGATTAGCGTGCCCAGCGCCCGCAGCGGCGGGATAGGCGGCCGGCCGGAAAAAACCTTCGGCCAATCATTCCAGCGATTGTCGGCGGCATAGAGCCGGCCAACCAGATCGTCTGGATGTTCATAGAAACGTTCCAGGATCGTGCGCCGTTCCTCGTCCTGCGCGGCGAGGAACAACATGCGATTGAGCACGCGATACATGCCGCGGCTGTTCCACACACGCACTGCGTGGTCGCGGCAGGCGCGGTGGATGGTCACGGCATCGAACGCCGGCAGCGCGGCGACCATATCGGCCATGCGCACGGCATCGGGGAAACTGTAGCCGGTCACCGGATGAAACAGGCCGGCGCCCAGCCCCACACGCGCCACACCGGGCACGCCTTCACCGAGAAATTTCTCGATATCGCCGCCGATGGCCAGCGGCAGGATGCCGGCCTCTTCGCGGGTAACAGCGGTAATCTGCCAGCCCTGGGCCACGGCATAATCGGCGATGTGCTGGCGCAGCAGATCGGGCGCCAGATCGCGGCCGTCGGAAAAATACGTGTCTTCAATCAGCACATGCTTCGGGCCGAACGGCAACGTGTAGATGAAGCGATAGCCATCGTGCTGCGGCACTGTCGCATCCATGATGATCGGGCCCGTCAGGCCATGCGGCTCGGCCAATTCCACTTCTTGCCCGAGAAATTTCTGCCACCGCAGATCGAGCGCGGTTGATTTGCTCTGGCCCCGGCCATCGATGACTGCGTTGCAGGTCAGCACCCGCTGATCGGCGAGCGTTACGCTGGTCGGCGTCATCGCCACGACCGGCACGCCGGTGATGATGCGTTGCGGCGGCAGCGCCTTGGCCACTTCGGCGGCGAGCCGATCGCTGTTGCTGCTGCCATATCCCACGTTAAGCGTGCGAGCGTGGCGCGGGAATCGCACCGAATAACTGCCCCAGCGATGCGCAAACAGCGGCTGGGTCCAGCGGCGCTGTTCCTCGTTGATGTCGAGCCCAAAGCTGGACCAGGTGTGATCGCCGCCGATGGTTGCCCCGGCCTCCACGATGGCCACGCGCAATTCCGGGCGCAGTTGCGCAAGGCGCAGCGCGATGAGGCCGTTGGCAAGGCCTCCGCCAGCAAGGACAAGATCGAAGTCCGGTGTCACACTTGGCGTGTTAGCCGGGCGACGCCGCCGGGGGAAGTGGCGGTTTGCCGCTGTGATTGCGCCGGGCGGTGGAAATGCGTATCTCACCTCCGCACCCAGCAAGAGGCAAGCGCCCATGAATGCCCCCGTCGCCAAAAGCGAATTCATCCCGGCCGATCTGCCGGAACCGACTTATGCGGAGCTGGAACATATCCCCGGCATGGTCCCGGCGCGCTTCCCGATCCTGCGGACGCTGAAGTTCCTTGCCAACCCGCTCGGCCGCAGCCGCGAATTGTTCGAGCAGCATGGCCGCATCGTGCGCCGCCAGGATTTCGGCGGCTGGGGCGTATCGATGATAGGCCCGGAAGCCAACGAGATGATCCTGTTCAACAAGGACAAGATCTTTTCCAGCGAACTGGGCTGGAACCCGGTGCTGGAACTGCTGTTCCCGCGCGGGCTCATGTTGATGGATTTCGAAGAGCATCGCATTCATCGCAAGACGCTGAGCGTCGCCTTCAAGACCGAGCCGATGCAGCACTATTTCACCCAGCTGGATGAAGGCATCACCCGCGGCCTCGCGAAATGGCCAAAGGGCAAATCGCTGAACTTCTACCCATCGATCAAGTCCCTTACCCTCGATCTGGCCGCCACCAGCTTCCTCGGCGTGCCGTGGGGCGGCGAAGCGGAGAAGATCAACAAGGCCTTCTGCGACATGGTCGCCGCGTCTGTCGGCGTGATCCGCAAGCCGCTGCCCTTCACCGCGATGAAGCGCGGCGTTGATGGCCGCGCCTTTATGAGCCAGTATTTCGCTGGCGAAATCCCCAAGCGGCGCGGGGTCGTGGCCAACGACATTTTCACCCAGGTCTGCAACGCCCGCGACGAGAACGACAATCTGCTCGGTGAGCAGGACATCATCGATCATATGAACTTCCTGATGATGGCCGCGCACGATACCACCACGTCGTCGATCACTTCGATCGTGTGGTGCCTGGCCAAATATCCGGAATGGCAGGACAAGCTGCGGGAAGAAATCAAGGGTATCCGCGAGCGCCACGGCAAGCTGACCTATCAGACGCTGAGCGAGATGGAATTGACCGACATGGTGTTCAAGGAAGCGCTGCGACTGATCCCGCCGGTACCGTCCATGCCGCGCCGGGCCGTGAAGAGCTTCACCTTCCAGAACCATGTCGTGCCGGCTGGCGCCAGCATTGGCGTCAACCAGATGATCAGCCATCGCCTGGAAGAATATTGGCCGAACCCGGAACATTTCGATCCGAACCGCTTCACCGCCGAAAACAGCCGTGGCCGCCACAAATACGCCTGGGTGCCCTTCGGCGGCGGGGCCCACATGTGCCTGGGCCAGCATTTTGCTTACATGCAGGTGAAGATGTTCTTTTTCGCCCTGATGGAAGGCAATCGCATCGTGGCAGAAAAGCCGCTGGGTGACGTGGAAAGCGATTTCCGCATGTTCCCGATCCCCAAGCCCAAGGATGGCCTGCCCGTCCGTATCGAGGCGATCTGATGAGCGGCGGCAAGATGCGCAATTGGTGGCGCGGTTTGGGGTACGGGCTGGCGGTGTTCGCCGGCCTGATCGCGGTGCTGTGGGCGGTGTTTGCCACACCCGATATTCCGGTGGCCACGCTGAAGGCCAAATATGCCAATGAAGCCAGCCAGTTCGTCGAACTGTCGCCCGGCACCACCATCCATTTCCGCGATGAAGGCCCGCGCGATGGCTTCCCGGTGGTGCTCGTCCACGGCAGCGACGCCTCGCTGCACACGTGGGAGCCGTGGATGCAGCGCCTGACGGCCAAGGACTATCGCGTCGTCACGCTCGATCTGCCGGCGCATGGCCTGTCCGGCCCAACGCCGCAGGGCCTCTACACCGGTGCGGCCTATGCCGGCATTGTTGAACAACTGGTGGACAGGCTGGGCCTCAAGCGCTTTGCGTTGGGCGGCAATTCGATGGGAGGCGGCGTTGCCTGGCGCTATGCCGTCGCGCATCCGGAACGTCTGTCGGCGCTGATCCTCGTTGATGCCAGCGGCAAACCGATGCCCAAAGGCTCCTCCCCGCCGCTGGGCTTTCGATTGGCCCGGATTCCGGTGGCGCGCGATATATTAGCCACCGTTACCCCACGCGTGATCTTCGAAAAATCCTTCGCCCAATCAATTTCGAACCAGGCGATCGCCACGCCGGCAATGATCGACCGTTATTGGGAACTGCATCTTTATCCCGGCAACCGCCGCGCCACGGTGCAGCGCTTTGGCCAATACAGCGGCAACGATGGTGCAGCGGGCAAGCTGGGGTCCCTCACCGTGCCAACGCTGATCCTGTGGGGCCGCGAAGACAAGCTCATTCCGGTTTCCGTCGCGCAATGGTTCAACAGCCAGATCAAGGGCAGCCGCGTCACTATCCTCGATGGCATCGGCCATATTCCGATGGAGGAAGCCCCCGATCGCAGCCTGGCGCCAGTGCTGGAACTGCTCAGCGCAACTCAAATACCGTCGCAAAGCGCCCGAGCCAACAGATCATCGCTTCGTGCGCAGAATCGGAAAGCGTGATGAAGGCGGGGCAGGCGTCAATCGTCTGACACTGTTAGTTTCCTGACGCCGGATTTCAGGCCGGAATCAGGCCCGGCTCGGCCGCCACGGTGGCCACCATCGTGCCACCGGCCACCAGCCAATCGCCGATATAGGCCACCGCGGCCTGGCCGGGGGCAACGCCAAACTGCGGTTCGGCAAAGCGCAGCATGTCGCCTTCGATCCAGCCCTGCGCCAGCGGTGCCATCGATCGCACCTTCACCATCAGCCGGCCATCAATCGGGCCGAGAAGATTGGCGCCATCCAGTTGCACCGCGCGCACCGCCAGCGCTCGGCGCGGCCCGGCGATGACACGGTTCTGCGCGGCATCGATGCCGATCACATACAGCGGCTCGGCCTGGCCACCCAGTTCAAGGCCGCGGCGCTGGCCAACGGTGAAACGGTGGATGCCATTGTGGCCACCAAGCACCCGGCCAGCGATATCGACGATCTCGCCGGGCCGAGCCAGCTCCGGCCGGATCTTCTCCACCACAGCCGCATAATCGCCGCCAGGCACGAAGCAGATATCCTGGCTGTCGGGCTTGGCCGCCACGACCAGGCCAAAGGCTTCAGCCAACGCGCGGGTTTCGGTCTTGGCCAGCCCGCCCAACGGGAAACGCAGATAATCGAGCTGGCTCTGCGTGGTGGTCCACAGGAAATAGCTCTGGTCCTTGGCGGGATCGGCGCCGCGATGCAGTTCGGCGCCATCGGGGCCATCGATGCGCTGCACATAGTGGCCGGTTAGCAACGCCTCGGCCCCCAGATCGCGGGCCAGAGCGATCAGATCGGTGAACTTCACCGTGCGGTTGCATTCAACGCACGGCACCGGGGTCAGGCCCTTGGCATAGGAGTCGACGAAATTGTCGATCACCGCTTCGCGGAAGCGGCTTTCCATATCGATGACATAATGGGCGATGCCCAGCCGCTCGGCCACGGTACGCGCGTCGCGGATATCGGCCCCGGCGCAGCAGGCGCCTGGCCGGCGTGCGGCGGCACCCTGATCATAAAGCTGCAGCGTGATCCCAACCGCATCGCAGCCGGCGGCCGCCGCCAGCGCCGCCACCACCGACGAATCGACCCCGCCCGACATGGCGACGGCCACTCGCCGGCCAGCCAAAGGCGCCAGCACGTCGCGCGCGCTGGCGGGCAGCGCGTCAAGATCGAGGGGAAAGGCGGCGGGCATGTTCATGGGTTCAGGCGGCGCAATGGGCATGCGGCCGGTTGTCGTCAAGGGGCGCGCCCGGTAAAGCCAGGCCGCGCGCCGCCGTCATGATGAATGGTTCATCCCGTTTCATCGGCCCCGCGCGCCGACAGGAGGCAAATCCGTGTCTTTCATGTCTCCACTCCCGCCCGGATTCGCTGACGATTCGTTGCTTCCCAATGATACGGTGCATTGGGTGCCCAGCCGCAAGGCCGCCGTGCTCAAGGCGATCCGGGATGGCCACGTCAGCCTAGAAGACGCTTGCAAGCGTTGGCGCTTAAGCATTGAAGAGATTCAACTTTGGCAGCGCGCCGTGGACAAGGCGGGCACACCTGGCCTGCGGGTGACTCGGGTGCAGATCTATCGTCCACTGTTTGAATCGGATGAATCATATGGTAAATATTGAGTCAATTTTTAGAATCATTTGGAGAATTTTCTAAAGAGGTGTTTACGGATGCTCATAAATCAGGTTAAGAATACGCAGGGGTGTGTGCCGGGCTTGTTGCGCCCGGCGGTCAATCCGAACTCGGAGACGTATGCATGCGCGTTCTTTTGATTGAAGACGACCGTGCAATGTCTCGCAGCGTTGAGCGCATGCTCGACGAAGCGAGCATCGAGCACGAAACTGCGGGCACAGGGGAGCTCGCGCTCGAATTTGCTCGAACCTATGAATTCGATGTGGTCATGCTGGACCTCACGCTGCCCGATATCAGCGGTCATGAAGTGCTGCGCCAACTGCGCCAACTGCGCATCAATACGCCGGTGCTGATCCTGTCGGGTGATGCCGAAACCACCAGCAAGGTGACCGGCTTCGGCGCGGGCGCCGACGATTATGTCACCAAGCCGTTCGACCGCCAGGAACTCATGGCCCGCCTGCACGCCCTCGTGCGGCGCAGCCAGGGTCATGGCCAGTCGCTCATTGTCACCGGTCCGGTAGCGGTTGATCTGGCGGCCCGAAGCGTGTCGGTGGACGGCAAGCGCGTGGCACTGACCAGCAAGGAATATGCGATCCTCGAGATGCTGTCGCTCCGCAAAGGAATGACGCTGACCAAGGAAATGTTCCTGACCCATCTTTATGGTGGCCGCGACGAGCCTGAACTGAAGATCATCGACGTGTTTGTGTGCAAGCTGCGCAAGAAGTTGCACCAGGCCGGTGCGCCGTCGTCCGGCTGCATCGAAACCGTTTGGGGCCGCGGCTATGCGCTACGCGACCCGGAACCCAGTGAATATCCTGCCGTGGCCTGATCAGGTCACGGCACGCTTCTTCCACGAAGGCCGCTGGGCAACCAGCGGCCTTTTTGGTTGTCAGGATGGCCGGCGTGCCTGCACCAAATGGCGCACGACGCCGCGCAGGAACTGCACTTCCGCGCCGGTAAATCCCGGGCGCGTCAGCACATTGCGCAGCATCCACCGTGCGGTTTCGGTTTTGCCGGGCGCGGGGTTGAAAAAGCCATTGGTTTCCAACCGCGAGTCGATCGTCGCGATCAGCCCGGCTAGTTCATGCTGGGCCGCCGGGCCGTCGCTATTGACCAGCCAGGTGGGTGGCGGCGCGTCATGGCCCATCACCCAGGCATAGCCTAGCACGGCGACGGCCTGCGCCAGGTTGAGGCTGCCGAAATCGGGATTGCTGGGAATGGTGCAGATGGCGTGGCACTTCAGCAGATCCTCGCGCACCAGTCCGGTGCGCTCCGGCCCGAACAACAGCGCGGATTTGCCGGGCAGCGCCTGCAGTTCTGCCACACAGCCAGCGGGCGACGTCACGCGGCGAACCATGTCGCGCGTGGTTTGCGCGGTACCAATGGTCAGATTGCAATCGGCAATCGCCTCGGCCACGCCATCAAACACGCGCGCGTTCTCGATCACCTTGTCCGCACCAGCCGCAGAGGGGCCGGCGTCCGGATTGGGCCAGCCGTCACGTGGTTGCACCAAGCGCAATTCGGTCAGGCCGAAATTCAGCATGGCGCGGGCCACAGCGCCGATGTTCATGCCCAGTTGCGGGCGCACGAGGATGATCGCGGGCGGATTGAGGGGCAGGCTCATGAGGTCGCCCTAGCCGGTTTGTCTGCGCTTGTCAGTCGGGCTTGCCCTTCACGCCGTTCACGGCCTCGCTCAGCCCGCCTACGAACGTCTCGAAGTCCTTGGCTTCACGGAAATCGCGATAGACAGAAGCAAAACGGATATAGGCCACCGGATCGAGCGCTTTCAGCGCTGCCATCACCAGTTCGCCCACCGTATCCGCTTCGATCTCGGCCTCGCCCAGCGACTCCAGCTGGCGCACGACGCCATTGACCAACCGCTCGATGCGCTCCGGCTCCACCGGGCGCTTGCGGCAGGCGATCTCGATCGAGCGGGCCAGCTTGTCACGATCGAACGGCTCGCGCTTGCCGCTCTTCTTCACCAGCGTGAGTTCGCGCAATTGCACCCGTTCGAAGGTGGTGAAGCGGCCGGCGCAGGCCGGGCATTGGCGCCGCCGCCGGATCGACGCGCCATCATCGGTGGGACGGCTGTCCTTCACCTGGGTGTCGTCATTGCCGCAAAAGGGACAGCGCATCAGGGCCTCTTGGTGATGGTGCGCAGGAAGCCGAGCGCGGCGCCGATCAGCGTGCCCCAGAACAAGCCGATGAAGGAGAAAATGAGCCCGACGAAAAAGCCCACCGCAGCGCCCGCCATCACGTTGCGGCCCACATCGGTGCCGCCCACCGGACCGGCCTTGGCAAACAGATCGTCAGCACCCTGCTTGAATTTCGCGCCTGTGGGATTGTCGAGCAGATCGTCCACCACCTGGCCCGCCTTGGTGAAGCCGGCATCGGCAATATCGGCAATCTGCTTGCCAGTCTCGTTGTCGAGCGCGCGCTTGGCCGAAGCCACTGCATCCTCGGCGGCTTGGGTCAGCTTGTCAGGCTCTGGCTTTGGGCCGCCTACTTCATCCCCCTGCATCCGCGTTTCCCCCCGAAATGGCGAAGCGGATCAGACCTGATAAATCGGGAAACGCGCGCACAGCGCCCGCACCCGCTGGTTCACCGCCTTTTCCACTTCGGCATTACCATCATGCCCATTGGCAGCCAGCCCGTCCAGCACATCGGCGATCATGTCGCCAATGGCCTGAAACTCGGCAATGCCGAAACCGCGGGTGGTGCCGGCCGGAGAGCCGACGCGGATGCCGCTGGTCTGGGTGGGCGGCAGCGGATCGAAGGGCACGCCATTTTTGTTGCAGGTGATGCCGGCGCGCTCCAACGCTTCATCGGCCTGCTTGCCGGTAATGCCCTTGGGCGTCAGGTCGATCAGCGCCAGGTGGGTATCGGTGCCGCCAGCCACCACGGCGCAGCCGCGCTCCACAAGCCGCGCCGCCAGTGCCTGCGCGTTGGCGATCACGGCCTTCGAATAATCCTTGAAGCCCGGCTGCAGCGCTTCGCCAAAGGCGACCGCCTTGGCGGCGATAACGTGCATCAGTGGACCGCCTTGCAGCCCGGGGAACACCGCGCTGTTGAACTTCTTGCCCAGTTCGGCATCGCGGGAAAGGATCATGCCGCCCCGGGGCCCACGCAGCGTCTTATGAGTGGTGGTCGTCACCACGTCGGCATGCGGGATCGGCGACGGATGGATACCCGCGGCCACGAGGCCGGAAAAATGCGCCATGTCCACCAGCAGACGGGCGCCCACCTTGTCGGCAATGGAACGGAAACGGGCGAAATCGATGATGCGCGGATAGGCGGAACCACCGGCAATGATCAGCACCGGCTTGTGCTCCACGGCCAGGCGCTCGACCTCGTCATAATCGATCAGATGGTCTTCACGGCGCACGCCATATTGAATGGCGTTGAACCATTTGCCGCTCATCGCCGCCTTGGCGCCGTGGGTAAGGTGGCCGCCGGCATCCAGGCTCATGCCCAGGATGGTGTCGCCGGGCTTGGTGAGCGCCAGCATCACGGCGCCATTGGCCTGCGCGCCGGAATGCGGCTGCACGTTGGCGTAGGCAGCGCCGAAAAGTTCCTTGGCGCGGTCGATCGCCAGCTGTTCCACGACATCAGAGGGATGGCAGCCCTGATAGTAACGCTTGCCGGGATAACCTTCGGCATATTTGTTGGTGAACACCGATCCTTGCGCTTCTAGCACCGCACGAGAAACGATGTTCTCAGACGCGATCAGTTCGATCTGGTTCTGCTGGCGGTCAAGCTCGGCGGCAATCGCAGCGGCCACCGCAGGATCACTCACCGCAGCCGGCGTTTCGAAGAAGCCATCGGGGCGGATTTCCGTAACGGGACGGGTGCTCATTCTGCTTCTCCTCAACCCAATTTGGCGACGCGCCCGGCATGGCGGCCACCTTCGAACGGCGTGTTCAGAAATTCAGCCACGCAATCACGGGCGGTCTCGATGCCGATTATCCGGCTGCCCAGCGCGATGCAATTGGCATCATTATGCTGACGGGCCAACCGCGCCATCAAGCCGCTGGTCACCAGCGCACAACGGGCGCCGGCAATGCGGTTAACGGCGATGGAAATGCCGATGCCGCTGCCACAAACGGCAATGCCCTTTGCGGCGCGGCCCTGCGCCACCGCCTCCCCCAGCGCATGGCCGAAATCGGGGTAATCGACGCTGGCCTCGCTCTCCGGCCCCAGATCGAGCACATCGTGACCCTGGTTGCGCAATTCATCGGCCAGCAGCGCCTTCAGGGCGTATCCGGCGTGATCGGAAGCAAGTGCAATGCGCGACACGGGGGGGCGACTCCTTGGCTGCGCCCGCTCTCTAGCCGGATCACACCGCCGTGCCAACCAGCCGGCCGATACCCGCCGTCAGCGCCATCGCCAGCGCGCCCCAGAATACCACCCGCACCACTGGCCGCAGCGGCGGCGCGCCACCGGCCTTGGCGCCGACATAGCCCAGCAGCGCCAGGAACAGGATCGAACCGCCACCCTGCCCCAGCGCCATCATGTTCATCGGCAGCAGCACGGACAGCAGCAGCGGCAGCGCCGCCCCAACGGTGAAGGTGGCGGCCGATGCCAGCGCGGCAACCACAGGTCGGGCCGTGGTGATATCGGTGATGTTCAATTCGTCGCGGGCGTGGGCCCCCAGCGCATCATACGCCATCATCTGGCTAGCCACCTTGTCGGCCGTTTCGGCATCAACGCCGCGCGTCACATAAATCGCCGCCAGCTCTGCATGTTCATGTTCAGGACTGGCGGCCAGTTCAGCCCGTTCGCGTGCCAGATCGGCGCCTTCGCTATCGGCCTGGCTGCTGACCGAGACATATTCCCCCGCCGCCATCGACATGGCGCCGGCTACCAGCCCGGCGATGCCTGCCACCAGCAGCGCCGGTCGCTCCGCCCCTGAGGCGGCGACACCCAGGATCAGGCTGGCGGTGGAGACAATACCGTCGTTTGCCCCCAGCACCGCCGCCCGCAGCCAGCCGGCGCGGGCGACAAGATGGGTTTGACGGTGGCTGCGCATGGATCCTCCGGCGTTGTGAGCTGTGGTTATCGGCCTCCGCGTCCAGCCGCGCAATCACGGGTGGTGCCGAGTTGACAGGCCTGACCGGGCCATTTGCCCCGTGGCGCGGGCAGTGCGGATTGAGGCATGTTCCCGTAACGCCCGCCCAACAGCTATGGATCGAACCCGCCATGACCAGCACCACCAGCCACACCGATATCGTGCAACGCGGTTGGGAGGCGGTGGGCCGCGGCGATTGGGACACGCTGATCGCGGACTATCTGCCCGACATGCTGTTCGTGATGCCCGGCCAGACCGACATGCTGCACGGCACGGCCGCATTTCGCGGAGCGCTGGAAAACCTGGGCGCGGCACTGCCGCCGGGCTTTGAAATCACCGGTGTGCGGCAGATTTCGGATGGCGATGAGGTCGTCTCCATCCTAAACTGGGCAAGCACCAAATGTGCCAGCGGCAGCCAGCTTGCCGTGCTATTCCGCTTTGTGGGTGACAAGATCAGCGAAGAACGTTGGTTCGTCGACACCGAGCAGTGGAAGGCCTGTTTCTAAACTGGGGGGCTGACCGGGGCAGGCGGGAATCGCCCCAACGGGCGCTTTTATCCACTACGCCTGAACGTCACGACACCCCCGCCCTGTTGGCACGGCTTGTCGCGGCCTGCGCACCGTTCAACCGCGCTTTGGCCTGCTGTGCCAACCATGTTCATTCGGCAGCAATGGCGATAGGACGGAAGTACACAACGGCAGCAATGGCCAAGGGCGACCAGATTGCCCGATTACAGGGTTCGGCATGCCATCAGGGGCACCGGCAGCCTCGCCGCAACGGAACTGCAAGGGATGAAGCCGATGAAAATCTTGACCAGAACGGCCAGTACGGCGGCGATCATGCTCGCCATGGCCGCAGCCGCCCCAGTCGCCGCCCAGAATGCGCCCACGGTGCCCGACGCCCCCAACACCCAGACCGTGACGGGCGAACGGCCGCAGCCTGGCCCCGAAATCAAGGGCTATATCACGGCGCGCAGTGGTGATCGCATGGCGGTGACCGCCGAGGACGGCACCAAGACCATCATCACCATCGACAATGCCACCCAGGTAAAGGGCCGGAGCGGCCTGTTCGGTGGCAAAGGCAAGTTCAGCGCCGCCTCGCTGATGAACGGCCTGCCGGTGACGGTGAAGACACTGCAGGCCGGCGAGGCGCTGGTGGCCAGTATCGTCACCTTCCGCGGCAATGATTTCAAGACCGCCGCCATGATCCGACAGGGCACGGCGCAGGGCTTTGAAGAACAGTCCGCGGCCACGGCGGCGCTGCGCGGCCGCGTTGCCGATATCGACAATTACAATGTGAAGGCCACCACCAACGTCTATTTCGACACCGGCAAGTGGATCCTGTCAGATCAGGCCAAGGCCGAATTGTGCATTGCCGCGGCTACCGCCGAAAAGACCCCCAACGCGCTGCTGCTGGTGGTCGGCTATACCGATTCCGTGGGCGACGAGGATTTTAACCAGGAACTGAGCGAAAAGCGGGCCAGCCGCGTGCTGGCGCACCTACAGCAGGTGTGCCGCTGGAAACAATTCCGCACCCTCACCCCCAGCGGCATGGCCGAATCCGATCCAGTGGCCGACAACAGCACCGATGAAGGCAAGGCCCAGAACCGCCGCGTTGCTGTCAACGTGTTGGTAAGCAAGGCTGTCGACGGGTTGTGAAAAAACTAGCGGGCGGCAGAATTAGCCTGCTGCCCGCTTATTCGTCCACGCTCATTCGAACGTCAGATCACCCGTCTCCGGCACTTCGAAATGCCGCGCCACATCGTCGTCGCTGATCGCGTCGAGCGTGGCCGGCTGCCATTTCGGGTTGCGATCCTTGTCGATCAGCTGGGCGCGGATGCCTTCGAAGAAATCATGGCCGTTCCGGATTTCGCACACCATGCGATATTCGTTTATCAGCGCGTCCTCGATCTCCACCCCGCGCGCGGCGCGTAGGCCGGCGAGGCTCAATTTGCAGCTTACCTGCGACATGCGGCGGATGGTGGCGGCCTGTTCCTGTGCCCAATCATCGCCGGCATCCAGGCTGGCCATGATATCTTCCATCCGGTCATGGCCGAAATGATAGTCGATGGCATCGCGATACGCGGCGAGCGGCGCCTCTCCGGCGTTTTCATCAAAGGTCGCCAGCACCTCTGCGAGCGGTTCGTGGCTGGTGGCGAGCAGGTCACACAGCGTCGGCAGATGGGCGGACGGCAAATAATGCGTGGCAATCCCGCAATAACGCAGGTCCGCCGCTTTCAGCCGCGCGCCAGTGAGCGCCAACCAAGTGCCGATCTCGCCGGGCAATTTCGCCAGCGCATGGGTGCCGCCCACATCGGGGATCAGGCCGATGCCGGTTTCAGGCATGGCGAACAGCGTGCGCTCGGTGGCAATGCTGTAGGGCCCGTGAATCGACAAGCCCACGCCGCCGCCCATGGTGATGCCGTCGATCAGCGCCACCCACGGCTTGCCGCAACGGGCGATGGCCTGGTTCATGCGATATTCGTCGTGGAAGAACGTCTCCCACAAAGCCCGGTTCTGCCGGCCCTCGCGGCCGAGAAGCGCAACATCGCCGCCTGCGCAGAACGCCCGCTCGCCGGCGCCGTCGATAACGATGTGCTGGACCTCGTGGTCGCCCATCGCATCGATGACGGCGCGATGGATGGTCACGGCCATCGGGTGGTTGAGCGCATTGAGCGCCTGCGGCCGGTTCAGCGTGATCCACAACGCATGGCCACGGCGTTCGACAAGAACTTCGGGGGCATCTGTCATGTGCGGTCCACCAGCTTGCTGGGGCCATCCAGTTCGATCGGGATGGCCGACGTGGTAAGGCGGGCGAGCAAAGTGCCCTCCTCGTCGAACAAATCTGCTTCCATAAAGGCGATGCGCTTGCCCAGCTTCAGGCAGCGGCCTTCGGCATAGAGCGGCACACCGGCCTTGGCAGGCGCGAAGAAGCTGGTTTTCAGTTCGATCGTCGGGATGCCGATGCGCTTGCCGCTCTTAATGATGGCCGCAAACGCGGCGGCATCATCCAACATGGCAACCACGATGCCGCCCTGCACATTGCCCATCGGGTTACGGCAGGCATCGATCGGCTGAAACTTCATCTTCACCCGACCGGCGGCGCTGTCGATCTCGAGAATCTCCTGCCCCAGGATCGCAGCCGTGGGCGGCACGAAGCGGTTCATGCGCGCTTTCAGATCATCGTCGTTCAGGGCCATTGCCGCCTCTTAAGCCAATCGTGAGGCCATAGCGGTGCAGCGCCGGTGCTAGCGCGTCAACCTGTTCGTCATGCCGAGTGAACAGCGCACGACCGCGCCCTTCACCCTTGCGCCCGCGGTCGCCAAGCAAATGGGCCACCCGCCGGGCGATGCCGGGCCCGCCGTCGACAAAGCCCATCCCCGGCGCTGCCGCCTGCAATTGCGGCAGTAACAACGGGAAGTGCGTGCAGGCCAGGACCACCTGATCGATGCGCTCGCCGCCCTTCTGTCTGGTCAGCCCCGCCAGTTCCGGTGCCACATCCGCCGCTGTCACCGTTTCGCTCCGCAAATGCGCTTCGGCAAGTTCCACCAGCCGCGCCGATCCGTGCAGCAGCACCGTGCAATCGGCGGCATGATCGGCGGAAAGCCGCGCCACATAGGGCTGGCGCACCGTCGCCATCGTGCCGAGCACGCCGATTACCCGCGATTTCGACATTTCCGCCGCCGGCTTGATCGCCGGCACCGTGCCAACCACCGGCACGTCCAGCACCGCCCGTGCGTGGGCCAGCGCGATCGTGGAGGCGGTGTTGCAGGCAATCACGATCAGATCCGGCTGCAACCGTTCGGTGAGCCGGCCGAGCAACGCGCACACCCTGGTGGCGACCTCCATCTCCGTCTTCGTGCCGTAAGGAAATCCTGCATTATCAGAAATATAACTGACATCGATCGCCGGCAGCGCCGCGCGTACGTCATCGAGAACGGACAAGCCGCCCACGCCGGAATCCAGCATCAGAACATGCGTGATGGCCGCCTCCATCCAAGCTTTGCCCGGCTCATGTCATGGCTGACGGCAAAAAGCAAAACGCGCCGTAAAATCGTGCTCAACAAAGCATGAATTGGCTTTTTCAGCCCTGAAATTTTCCAGCATCCGCCGTCAACATCGGTGACCAGTATCCGGTTTCGGGTGCTGCCGGCGAATGGAACAAAAGGGAAAAAGCGCGATGTTCAGGCAGATCATCATCGGAACCGCCGCCCTGTTCGGGTTGGCCAGCACCGCCCAGGTCGCCCCCAACTTCATCGCCTTTAACCAAAATGGCCTGAAAGTGACGCTGAATCAGCAGTTTGCCAGCAATTTCGACAGTACGCGGGTATTGATCACCAACGCCATCGGCATCAGCTTCACCAACATCTGCTCGATGGCCGCAGCCTTTCCGGCAGCATCACCGTTGGCCAGTCGCTGTCTGAGTTAATGGACAGCAGTGGCGACCCGGTGCCGGAACCGGCCAGCTGGGCGCAGATGCTGGCCGGTTTGGGCTTCGCTGGTGCCGCCGCCCGCCATCGCCGTGCACTGGGGGCTTGACCTGCAGCCACGGCCTGCGGCTATGCCCAGTGCATGGCCGAAACCACCACCATAACTGATACGGATTGGCCGCCGCCGCTGCCCGATGCCAGTGGTTTCGTAGCGCCACCGGTGCCGGGCGTTGGTGGGGCGCTGGCGCGCCTTGCCCGCGCGCTGGCGGCGGATCCCGGCGGTGGCCGGCGGGTGGCGGCACGCGGTTTGTGGTTATTGGCGGTCGCAGCGCTATGCGTGCCACTGCACATGGCCTGCCGGCGCCTCGGCCTGCCATCGCCCTGGGCTCGCCGCTTCCTGGGCTGGAGCGCACGCGCCTGCGGCATCCGGGTGCGCAGCATCGGCCAGCCGGCGGCCCGCGACGTCTTCTACATCGCCAACCACCTCAGTTGGACCGACGCGCTTATCCTCGGCGGCCAAACCGGCGCCGTTTTTGTGGCGCAAGACGGCATCGCCATCTGGCCCGGCCTCGCCTTCATCTGCCGGTTGAACGACACCATCTTCGTCAACCGCAGCGACCGCATGGGCGTGCCGGCCCAGATCGCCGCCATGCGCACGCAGTTCACCCGCCACAGCCGCATCGACATGTTCCCGGAAGCCACCTGTTCCGATGGCCGTCGCCTGCTGCCGTTCAAGGCACCGCTGTTTGCCATGCTGATCCCGCCGCCGCCGGGCGCCACGCTGCAACCCGTGGTGATCGATTGCGACGAAGCCGGCCGCAACCTGGCCTGGGTGGGCATGGAAACCGGCGCCGCCAATGCCTGGCGGCTGCTGTCCCGCCCCGGCACCTGGGAAGCCCGCGTGCATTTTCTTGAGCCCTTCAGCCCTGCCGACACGCCCGATCGCAAGGCGCTTTCGGCCCGCGCCCGCGCGGTCATCGCGGCGAAATTGTCGGAAACACTGGGCGGCCGGCCCGTGGCGTGATCAACAGACTGGCATACCTGATTGTGGTGCGTGGCCGCGCCCAACATCGTTTCCATGGTGATGTCGTCGCTCACCATGATGACCGAGGCTTTCTACGTCGGTCAACTCGGTACGGCGCCGCTGGCCGGGCTGGCGCTGGGGTTTCCGATGATGATGCTGATGGGGATGCTGTCGGCCGGCGCGTTCGGCGGCACCATCAACGGCGCGGTGTCGCGCCAGCTGGGCGCGGGCGATCGGTCCGGTGCCGAAGAACTGGCCGTGCATGCCGTGTTGCTGATGGTGGTGTTGGCCAGCATCTGCGCCGCGGTGTTCCTGTTGTTCGGCCGGTCTATCTATGGTGCGCTCGGCGGCTCTGGCGTGGTGCTGGAACAGGCGCTGGCCTATTCCGATACGCTGTTCCTGGGCTGCGTCAGTCTGTGGCTGTCCAATGCGCTGGCTGGCATCGTGCGCGCCACCGGCAACATGGGTGTGGCGGCCCGGATCGGCGTCATGGGATCAGTGTTGCAGGTCTGCATTGCTGGCGTGCTGGTGTTCGGGCTGGGCCCGTTCCCGCGGCTGGGCATCTCCGGGGCACCGGCAGGCATTGTTATTGGCAGCACGATTTCAACCATCCTGATGCTGGTTTTCCTCACCACTCGCTGCCGCGAACTACGTCTGCACTTTACCGGCGTGAAACTGCACTGGGCGCCCATCTTCGCCATCCTGCGCATCGGCGGACTGGCTGCGATCAATCCGTTCTGCACCTTGGCTTCGGTGCTGGTCATCACGGCCGCCATGGCGCGCTTTGGCACCGATGTGCTGGCCGGCTATGGCATTGGCGCGCGGCTGGAATTTCTGGTGGTGCCGATGATCTTTGGCCTGGGCGCGGCTTCCACCGCCATGGTGGGCGTGCATTTCGGCGCGCGCGCGATTCCCCGCGCCCACACCGTGGCCTGGACGGCTGCTGGCTTCAGCGCTATCCTGGCCGGCCCGATTGGCCTGGTAGCGTCGCTGTTTCCGGGGCTGTGGGCCAATCTGTTCACCGCCGATGAAGCGGTGCGAGCTGCAGCCCGTGCCTACCTGCAAACTGTCGCGCCCTTCTATGCCTTCTTCGGCGTGGCAACCTGCCTGTTCTTTGCCTCGCAGGGCGCCGGGCGGGTGTTGTGGCCGGTGATTGCCGCGGTTGTGCGCGTGGTGGTAATCGTGGGCGGCAGTGCCGTTCTGGCCGGCAACCCCGGCGCCCAGCCAGCGCAGTATTTCATGATCATCGCTGCCGGCATGGTCGCCCATGCGCTGGTAACGGCGAGCGCCATCCGCCTGGGCGCCTGGACCGGGGGCAACGCGCAGGCCGCCACCCGGTGACAGCCGGTCCCGCTTCTGCAAGGATGTGGGGATGACCGACAAAAGCCATCTGCTGGTTGACCGTCAGGGCCCCATCGTGACGGTGACGCTGAACCGCCCCGAACAGCGCAACGCGCTGTCGCTGCCGCTAATGCTGGAACTGACCGAGGTGCTGCAGCAGATCGGCAGCAGCGATGCGCGCGGGGTCATCCTTGCCGCCAATGGCCCGGTGTTTTCAGCCGGGCATCATTTCGCCGACATGGCCGGCCATAGCCACGCTGAGGTGCGCGAGCTGTTCCGCATCTGCACCGAGATGATGGACCTGTTGCAGGCCCTGCCACAGCCAGTGGTGGCCCGCGTGCACGGCCTCGCCACCGCCGCTGGTTGCCAACTGGTCGCCACCTGCGATCTGGCCGTGGCGGCAGCCAGCGCCAGCTTTGCCCTGCCCGGCGGCAAGGGCGCCCTGTTCTGCCACACGCCATTGGTCGCCGTGGCGCGCAACCTGGGCCGCAAGCGGGCGCTGGAACTGGCGATGACCGGCGACCCCATCGACGCCCGCACCGCCGCCGATTGGGGCTTGGTCAACCGCGTGGTGCCGGATGACCAATTGGAAGCCGCCACGCTCGACCTGATCAGCCGCGCCACGCGTGGACCGGCCGACGCAAAGGCGGTGGGCAAGCAGGCCTATTATCGCCAGATGGAGCTGCCGCAGCCCGACGCCTATGCCCATGCCGGCGATGTCATGGCCGAAAACGCCGTGGGTGCGGCCGCACAGGAGAGTTTCCGCGCCTTTCTCGACAAGCGGAAGCATTGAACCGAACCTGCTGGCACCCGCCTCCCTCCCATGTTTGGGCATCGACATGCGGCACTGATTGCCTGTTCACTCCGCGCCACACAACAGCACGGAACGGAGCCGAAGCCATGGTCTACGAAGACATTCTGTACAGCGTCACCGATGGTGTTGCCGTCATCACCCTGAACCGCCCTGACCGGCTCAACGCCTGGCGCGGCGAGATGGCCCGCGATGTGAAGGCCGCCATGCGCGCTGCCAGCGACGATGATGCGGTGCGCGTGATCGTGCTGACCGGCGCCGGCCGCGGCTTTTGCGCCGGGGCTGACATGAACATGCTGCAAGCCATCCAGAGCGACGGCGCATCGGCCCGCGGCGCCGCTGGCCCGGCCGATTTCGACACACAAGCCCGCGCCGATTTCCGCATGCAGAACAGCTGGTTTCCCGCCGTGCCCAAACCCATCATCGGCGCCATCAATGGCGCCTGTGCCGGGCTCGGCATGGTCTATGCGCTCTACACCGATATCCGCTTTGCCTCCGACGCAGCGGTGTTCACCACCGCCTTTTCCAAACGCGGTCTGATTGCCGAACACGGCATTTCCTGGCTGTTGCCGCGCTTGATCGGTTTTGCCGCGGCGGCTGATCTGCTGTTCTCGTCACGCAAGGTCGATGCCGCCGAAGCGCTGTCGGTGGGGCTGGTGACGCGCGTTTTCCCGGCGGCCGAGTTCGAAGCCGGCGTGATGGCCTATGCGAAAATGCTGGCCAATGATGTGTCGCCGCGTTCGCTGCGCGAAATGAAGCGCGAGCTGTGGAACGCGCAATTTGAATCGCTGGGCGAAGCGATTGCCGCCGCCGATGCCGACATGGCTGGCAGCTTTGCATCCGAGGATTTCAAGGAAGGCGTCGCGCATTTCCTGGAAAAGCGGCCAGCGCGCTTTACCGGCCGCTGACATCGTTCGGGATCTTCTGGCCCTGACTGGACGGCGACCCTGCCAGCGGCCATGCTCGCGCCAATGGGGCGGGGTCAGCAGACATGACAGCAGGAACGTCTGCGGCATCGGCTGAGGGCTTTGCGCCCGGCCTGCCCGAACGCGTGATGCGCAAGGCCCAGCTGCGGCTGCTGCCCCTGCTGTCCTTTGCCTACATGATCGCCATCATCGATCGCGCCAACATCAGCTTTGCCGCCCAGACGATGAACGCCGATCTCGGCTTTTCGGCCAGCGTGTTCGGCTTTGCCGGCGGCATCTTCTTCGTCAGCTATGCCCTGCTGGAAGTGCCGTCGAACATGCTGATGATGCGTTTTGGCACACGGCTGTGGGTGACGCGGATCATGATCAGCTGGGGCGTGATTTCCGCCGCTCAGATGTTCGTGACCACGCCCCTGCAATTCTATGCGCTGCGTTTCCTGCTCGGCGCGGCCGAGGCCGGCTTTTTCCCGGCCATCCTCTATTACGCAAGCCTGTGGTTCCCCGCGCAGTGGCGCGGTCGCGTCATCAGCCGATTCTACGTGGCCCAGCCCGTCACCCAGATCGTGATGGGCCTGGTTTCGGGGCCGATCCTGGGGCTGGAAGGCGTATCGGGCCTGCACGGCTGGCAATGGCTGTTCCTGCTGGAAGCCTGCCCTGCGGTTCTGATGGGGATCATCATCTGGCGCTTTCTGCCCGATGCGCCCGACCGCGTTGGCTGGCTGGCGCCGGACGAGCGCCGCTGGCTGACCGGCACACTCGCCGCCGAAGCCAGCAGCAGCACCGCACATACAAGTGTGTTCAAAGCCATTTCCGACCCGCGCCTGCTGATGTTCGGCATCATCTGGTTTCTGTGCACCGGCGGCCTGAATGCCTATCTGGTGACGATGCAGTTCATCCTGGCCGAAAAGACCGGCTTTTCGGCCAACAGCGTCGGGCAGTTGACGGCGGTGTGCGGCATCGTCGGCGTCATCATGCTGCTCGGCGTCAGCGCGCGCAGCGACCAACGGCAGGAACGTTTCTGGCACGTGATCCTGCCTTGGGCCGTGGGTGCCGGCGCCTTCATCGCGCTTGCCGTGTCCGATCTGCCAGTGGTTGCCATCATCGCTGCCGTGCTGATCGCCGCAACAATTTTGCCAGTCCATTCCGTGTTCTACGCCGCCCTCACCGAAGGATTGCACGAGCGCCACCGCGCGGTCAGCATCGCCGCGGTCAACACCTTCGGCCAGTTCGGCAGCTTTTTGGCCACCAGCGGCTTCGGCGTCGCCCGCGATGCCACCGGCAGTTACAACGCCGGCCTCGCCGCC
>Ga0164292_10000681_pt1 | contig 26745 bp, 23 predicted proteins | sample GEODES117metaG_FD_111486 | JGI IMG/M metagenome (GOLD analysis project Ga0164292, IMG submission 111486) | Eutrophic lake water microbial communities from Lake Mendota, Wisconsin, USA - GEODES117 metaG | ecosystem: Environmental > Aquatic > Freshwater > Lake | place: USA: Lake Mendota...
CCTCCGCTTCTCGATGTGTGACAAGGGCCGCGCAAGCGGCCCTTTTTCATTCCTGCACGCGCAAGCGCCCCTTTTTTATTGCCGCACGCGCAAGCGGCCCTTTTCATTGCCGCACGCGCAAGCGGCTCGCACTGAGGCTCAGGCCGGCTTCGTGCCTGCAACGCGCCGCACATTCAGTGCAGTGAAGATCAGGGCAGCCTGAGCACACGCCAAAGCGATCCAGACCGCTTCGTAGTGCTTGCCGTCCATGAGGGGGCCATAAAACAGTGGCGCAAGCGCCTGTCCAATGTCCAGGCCCGAATACACCACCCCATAGACGCGGCCCGAAGCATGCGCAGGCGTGGACCGCTTGATGATCAGGTCACGCGACGGGCCGGCCATCCCCACTGCCATGCCCATGGCGCCAAAGAGCACCGGAACGACCAGTGCAGGCAGAGGCAGCAGCGCCATCGCTAGCGAAATGGTCGCGGCACCCGCAATCGCGAAACCGATGATCCGCTCGCTACGCGAACCGTCGCCCACAAGAAAGCCCCCCACGATGCCGCCGCCAGCGTTGGAGGCCATGTACACCGAGAGGCACAGGGCCGCCCAGGCGACCGGCACTTCGTGGATCTGCCGAGCTGCCTCCGGCGCAAAGGTTTGCACCGCGCTCAGCGCGCAGGCGGACAAGAAAAAGAAGCCCCAGCACATCCAAACCGCGGGAAGCCGCAGAAAGGACAGGCCATTTCCCTCCGTGGCCACTCCCCTGCCAGGGGCCGGGCTGGGCGCAGGGGCCAGGGCGAGCTGCCGCCTCCGCAGCCAGACGAGCAGCCACACGCCCCAGACCAAGAGGGCCGCGGCAGCCAGTGCCACCCGCCAGGAGAAGGCCACCGTCAGGGGCACAAGAATGACCGGGGCGATCGCCCAGCCCATGGCGCCCGAGACGCCGTGGACACTGTAGGCATGCCCCAGCCGCTGCGCGCTCACCTTCCTGTTGATCAGGGTGTAGTCGACCGGGTGAAACACGCCGTTACCAAAGCCAGCAACCACCGCAAAGCAAATCAGCATTGGGTAGCTGGTCGATGCGGCAAAACCCAGCGCCGCAAGCCCCAACATCCCCAGACCCCCCAAGAGCACCGGCAGTGGACCGAATCGATCGACGAGAAAGCCAGAGGCCGCCTGGACCCCACAGGAGACGGCGAAAAAAACCGTCATCAAAAAGCCCAGCTCGGTGTAGCCGACCTGAAACGCATCCTTCAGCCAGGGAAACAGGGGGGGCAGCAGCAGCTGGCAGAAATGGCTAACGAGGTGGGCAAGCCCGACCACCCCGATCACACCAGCGTCTTGCCGCAGGGGAACGGCGGACGCGGAAGTCGATGAAGAACTCATCCGCTGATGCTAACGGGAATTGGGTACCCGGCCGAACGGAGCCAGGTCGCCGCAGGTGCGCCCTTGTCTCCGAGGTGCGCCCCGCCTGCGGGCGAGTCGAATTAGGATTCGACACGGGCGAGACGGGGCCTGACAGAAGGTCGGCCGCCTGTCTGCGAGATGGGTCAACGCGCCCTGCGCGGGTGGCCGAGGCTGCGACAGCCCGATCGATTCAAAGGAGACGACAGATGGACATCACAGGCAAGGTGGCGGTAGTCACCGGAGGCGGTAGCGGCATCGGCGCAGCCCTGGCCCGGCGTCTGGCGCAAGGCGGGGTGCGCGGCGTCGCCGTGGCCGATATCGACCTCGCCCGCGCCCAAGCGGTTGCGGACGACATCAACGCTAGCCTGGGTGACCCAGGTGGCAGCGTTGCGCTGGCCGTCGCCTGTGACGTAGGCCGGGAAAGCGACGTCCAGGCGCTGGTGGCTGCGACGAGAGCCCGCTTCGGCCCCATCGACCTCTTCTTTTCTAACGCCGGCATCATCGGCCGCCAAGGAGGCATCGAGCTCGACGACGCGCTATGGAACCGGATGTGGGACATCCACGTCATGGCCCATGTGTGGGCGGCGCGCGCAGTGGTCCCCGAGATGGTGGCGCGAGGCAGCGGTGGCTTCGTGGTCACGGCCTCGGCAGCGGGCCTCCTTAACATCGTCGAGTCAGCGCCCTATGGGGTGACCAAGCACGCCGCCGTTGGCTTTGCCGAGTGGCTGCGGATCGCCTACGGGCGCCAGGGTGTTCAGGTGGCCTGCCTGTGCCCTCAGGCGGTCGACACCGAGATGACTCGCGCTGGCGCGGGATCTGCGGGGCTCAACGGCGTGCTGCCCCCGGAGGATGTGGCTGAGGAGGCCGTTGCTGCACTGCAGGAGGGCCGCTTCCTGGCCCTGCCCCACCCGCAGGTCGCCGAGTACATTCAGGCCAAGGCCTCCGCCTATGACCGCTGGCTCGGGGGCATGCAAAAGCTGTACGCACAGTTCAAATCGGTCTCGGGGCTGGGCGCGTCCGGCTAAAGGCCAGCGGGCAACAACCGACCTTGGCGACTCCCGGCTACCCAGGACGGGTCTTGACGATTTGGCTGCGGCTCAGCCTGCCAGCTCCTTGGCCGCGCCGAAGTGGAAGACACCGGGCTCACGCACCGGGTCAACCTTCACCTCGATTTCGCTCTTGGGCGGGAACTTGCCCTCGAGGATGAGACGCGAGAGCGGGTTCTCGATCCGCTGCTGGATGGCTCGCTTGAGCGGGCGCGCGCCAAACACCGGGTCGAAGCCGACCTTGGCCAACTCCTCCAGCGCCGCATCAGAGACCTTGAGCTGCAGATCCATCCGTGCCAGACGCTGCTGCAACGTCCCCAGCTGGATGCGTCCGATGCGGGCGATATGCTGGGCATCGAGCCCGTGGAACACCACCGTCTCATCGATCCGGTTGAGGAACTCTGGCCGGAAGTGGTTCTTCAGCTCGCCCCAGACCGCGTCTTTCACCTCCTCGTAGGGCTTGCCCACCATGGACTGGATCATGTGCGATCCGATATTGCTGGTCATGACGATCACTGCATTCTTGAAGTCCACGGTGCGGCCCTGGCCGTCGGTCAGGCGGCCATCGTCGAGCACCTGCAGGAGCACATTGAAAACATCCGGGTGGGCCTTCTCCACCTCGTCAAGGAGGATCACGCTGTAAGGCTTGCGGCGGACCGCTTCGGTGAGGTAGCCGCCCTCCTCGTAGCCCACATAGCCGGGTGGCGCGCCGATCAAGCGGGCGACCGAGTGCTTTTCCATGAACTCGCTCATGTCGATGCGAATCATGTGCTCTTCGCTGTCGAAGAGAAAATTGGCCAGCGCCTTGCACAGCTCGGTCTTGCCGACGCCGGTAGGGCCCAGGAACAGGAAGGAACCGGTCGGCCGGTTGGGGTCTGACAGGCCGGAGCGTGAGCGGCGGATTGCATTGGCCACAGCGGAAATGGCTTCGTCCTGGCCGACCACCCGCTGGTGCAGGCGATCCTCCATGTGCAGGAGCTTCTCGCGCTCACCCTGCATCAGCTTTGACACCGGGATGCCGGTGGCACGCGCCACCACCTCGGCAATCTCCTCCGCGCCCACCTGGGTGCGCAGCAGCTGCGGCCTGCCGGCGGCGGACTTACCGGTCTCTTGGGCCTGGGCGTCCTTATGGCGCTTCTCCAGCTCGGGCAGACGCCCGTACTGCAACTCGGCGACCTTGTTGAAGTCACCCTTGCGGGTGAGGCCCTCGATCTGCTGGCGCAGGCGGTCAATCTCCTCCTTGATCTGGGCGCTGCCCTGCGCCTGGGCCTTTTCGGACTTCCAGATCTCTTCGAGATCCGCCAGTTCCTTGCGCAGCTTGATGATCTCTTCCTCGATCAGGGAGAGGCGCTTTTTGGAGGACTCGTCGGTCTCCTTGCGAACGGCTTCGCGCTCGATCTGCAGCTGGATCAGGCGGCGGTCGAGCTTGTCCATCACCTCGGGCTTGGAGTCGATCTCGATCTTGATCTTGGACGCCGCTTCATCGATGAGGTCGATGGCCTTGTCCGGCAGGAAGCGGTCGGTGATGTAGCGGTGCGAGAGCTCGGCGGCAGCGACGATGGCCGGGTCGGTGATCTCGACGCCGTGGTGGACCTCGTACTTCTCCTGCAAACCGCGCAGGATGGCGATGGTCGCCTCCACGGTCGGCTCACCCACCAGAATCTTCTGGAAGCGCCGCTCGAGGGCAGCGTCCTTCTCGATGTACTTGCGGTACTCGTTCAAGGTGGTGGCGCCCACGCAGTGCAGCTCGCCACGGGCCAGGGCCGGCTTGAGCATATTGCCGGCGTCCATCGCACCTTCGGCCTTGCCGGCACCCACCATGGTGTGGAGTTCGTCGATGAAGACAATGGTCTGGCCCTCATCCTTGGCCAATTCGCTGAGCACGTTTTTCAGGCGCTCCTCGAACTCGCCCCGGAACTTGGCACCTGCCAGCAAAGCGGCCATGTCCAGGGACAGCACACGCTTGTTCTTGAGGGACTCCGGCACCTCGCCGGCGACGATCCGCTGGGCCAGGCCTTCGACGATGGCCGTTTTGCCCACCCCTGGCTCGCCAATGAGGACGGGGTTGTTCTTGGTGCGCCGCTGCAGCACCTGGATGGCCCGGCGAATCTCGTCGTCGCGGCCGATCACCGGGTCGAGCTTGCCCTGGCGGGCGCGCTCGGTGAGGTCCATGCAGTATTTCTTGAGAGATTCACGCTGACCCTCGGCCTCGGCACTATCGACCTTCTGACCGCCCCGAACTGCTTCGACGGCGGTGGCAAAGGCCTTGCGCGAGAGGCCGTTCTCGCGGGCGATGCTGGCCAGGTCGGACTTGGCGTCGGCCAGCGCCAACAAGAACAGCTCGCTGGCGATGAACTGGTCGCCGCGCTTGAGGCCTTCCTTCTCGGCGGCCTGCAGCAGGCCCACCAACTCCCGTCCCACCTGAACCTGCTCCTGCCCCTGGACTTGGGGCCGCTTGTGCATGGCGGCCTCTGCGCTTGCCAGCAGGGCAGGCACGTTCACGCCCGCCCGCTGCAACAGGGCCTGTGGGCCGTCCTCCTGGCGCAGCATGGCCACCAGCAAATGCTCAGGTTCGATGTAGGCGTGGTCGTTCGCCAGCGCGAGCGACTGGGCCTCGGACAGGGCTTCCTGGAACTTGGTCGTGAGTTTGTCGAGTCGCATGGTGGATTCCCTGGGTTGAAGCGCAACTTGGGGCCCATGCGAGGTATTTCAAGGCGGTCCGACGCGGCCCGCCTTGACCAGGATCAAGCCGACTTAATCGGCGGTGATGTTGTTGCGCCGGATCACCTCGCCCCAGCGGGGGTAGTCCCGGGCGGCAATGGCGCCCAGTTCGCTCGGGGTGGACGAGGCTGCGTCCATGCCACCCTTGCCCAGCACCTCGTTGACCTCGGGCTGCTTAAGGATGGCCACCAGTTCGCTGTTCAGGCGCGCGGTGACGCCCTGGGGCGCCTTGGCTGGCAGGAAGAAGGCATACCACAGGTCCACCTCCACGCCCTTGACGCCCAGCTCCTCGAAGGTGGCCACATCGGGCGCCACCGGGTGGCGCTTGGGGCTGCCCACCGCCAGCGCGTTGAGGCGGCCGGCCTTGACCAAGCCGGCGGCAATGTGCACAGGTAGGAAGCCCACGTTGACCTCGCCGGACAGCAGGTCCTGCTGGTAGCCGGCGGTACCGCGGTACGGAACGTGCAGCATGAAGGTGCCGGTGCGCGCCTTGAACAGCTCCATCGCCATGTGGTGCGGCGTGCCCACGCCGGGCGATCCGAAGCTGATGCCGCCCGGCTTCGCCGTCACCGCCTTGATCAGGTTGTCCATGGATTTCAGGCCCGTCTTCGGGTTGGCCACCAGCATCAGCGTGCCCCAGGCCGCCATGGACACGGGCTGGAAATCCTTTTGCGGGTCGAACGGCACGTTCTTGTACATCTGCGACGCCATCAGCATGGTGTTGGCGCCCATGAGGATGGTGTGGCCGTCGGTGGACTTGGCCACCGCGTCGGCCCCGATGTTCCCGCTGGCGCCGGGCTGGTTCACAACCACCACCGGCTGGCCCAGGGCCTGCGACAGGCGCGGCTGCACGGTGCGGGCAATGGTGTCCATGCCGGTGCCGGGGGTGAACGGGACGATGATCCTCACGGACTGGGTGGGCCAGGCCGGGGCCTGGGACCAGGCGGAGGGAGCGGCAATGACGGTGCCGATCGCGGCGCCGATGGCGGCCAGGCTGGCGCGGCGGGTGAAATGATGACGCACGGATGTCTCCTCGGTTCTCGGTGGGCTCTCGGGCTTGCGTGCCTGCCGCGTCTCAGCGGAGCTTGAACACGCGCTCGGCGTTGGTCTGGAAGAACTTCGTCTTGTTCTCCAGCGACAAGTCCATACCGTCGAGGATGTTCACCTCGTCCGGCACGTACTGGTAGGGATAATCCATGGCGTACATCACGCGGTCCATCCCCATGAACCCTTGGGCGAACTTGATCGCGTGCGGCCAGGCCACCCCGCTATTGGTGATGGTGAAGTTCTGGCGCAGGTAGTCGCTGGGGCGCTGGCGTAGCGGCTTGACGCTCTCGTAGCGTTGCGAGCGCACTGTGGCGCCATGCATGTAGTCCAGCCTGTAGGCCCAGTACGGCAGCGCCTCGCCCATGTGCCCCAGGATCATCTGCAGCCTGGGGAAGCGGTCGAACACCCCGGCGGTGATGATGCGTAGCGCGTGAAGACCCGTCTCCACAGCGAAGCCGTAGATGGCCCCGTCCAGCCCCGCCGCGGCGAAGGGCTCGTACATGCCCGGTGGCAAGGAGTTGGGATGCAAGTAGATGGGGGCATCCATGGCCTCGGCGGCGGCGAAGATGTCCCAGAACTTCGGGTCGGACAGGTACTCGCCATTCGTGTGCGAATTGATCACCACCGCATGGATGCCCAGCTCGCGCACGCCGCGCTCGATCTCCCTGGCGGCGGCGGCCGGGTCTTGCGGGGCCACCGCCAGCATGCCCGCAAAACGAGTGGGATGGCGGCGGATGGCGGCGGCCAGGAAGTCGTTGGCCGTGCGCGCGAACGAGACTGCGGTGGGCGTGTCCATCACCTGCACGCCGGGCGAGGTCAGCGCCATCACGGCAACGTCGATCCCGGCCTCGTCCATGTGCTGCAGGCGCAGATCGTCCATGTCGACGAGGCAACGCATGATGTGCTGTGCCCGCTCGCTCGGGCTGGTCATGTAGAACCCCATCAGGCCCTTGAAGCCGGCGTCGCAGTCGCCGCGCTCGCAGATGCGGCGGTAGATGTCCAGCATCTCCGGCGGCGCGAAGGCCTCCTCAGTGGCAATGCGCTTGTACGGCACCCGGGCGGGTGGTTTCGGGTTGCCGGTCTCCGGCAGCTTCACGTCGATCACTTGTCGTCTCCTCAGAACCCTTGGGATAGGGATTGGCGAGAATTTAATTGATCGCGATTCACACAACAATACGTCGATTCAAGCTATCAGTTTTCTCGAATCGAGCCAGACCATGGACACCCTAGCCAACCTGCGCGCCTTCGTTTCCGTAGCCGAATCCGGCAGCTTCTCGCAGGCGGCCCGCCAGGCCGGTGTCGCGACCTCGGTGATCACCAAGCGCGTGGACCAGCTGGAGTGGCGCATCCGCGCGCCGCTATTCGCCCGCTCGACGCGCCGGCTGTCGCTGACCGACGTGGGCGAGCGCTACCTGCCGGTGGTGCGGCAGCTGGTGCGGCAGATGGACGACACGCTGGACGGCATGGCCCGCGCCGACGGAACGCTGGAGGGCCATATGCGTATCCATCGCGCTGCTGGCCGACTACCTCATTACCCCGGGTCTGAGGGACGGACGGCTGGTGGAGGTGCTGCCGGCCATGCACCTGCCGGACCTGTGGCTCAAGGCGATGGTGCCCGCGAGCCGGGCCGAGTTGCCACGTGTCCGCGCGCTGCTGCACTGGCTGTCCGCGCAGCTGGCGGGGATGGCGCTGGGAAGCGGGTTCGACGTCGAGGTCCGGCCGGCGGTGGCGCACGCTTGCGATCACCCAGTTCGCGCGGCGACCCTACCCGTTCGATGAGGCGATGCCCCAGCGCGCCAGCGCCGCGTCATCGCTCACGCGGGCGTCGACCCAGCGCGCGCCCTCGGGCGTCTGCTCCTTCTTCCAGAACGGCGCCCGGGTCTTGAGGAAGTCCATCAGGCACTCGCAGGCCTGGAAGGCCTCGCCCCGGTGGGCGGCGCTCAAAGCCACCAGCACGATCTGATCTTGCATCGACAGCGGCCCGACACGGTGGATCACCGTGACGGACCGGACGCCGAAGCGGCGTTGCACCGCCTCCGCCATCTCCCGGATCGCCTTTTCGGTCATGCCCGGGTAGTGCTCGAGCGTCATGGCGCGCACCGCCTGCCCATCGTTGCGGTCGCGCACGGTCCCGACAAAGGCGCAGACTGCGCCCACACCAGGGTCAGCTGCGCGCAGGGCCGCGACCTCGGCGGAGAGGTCGAAATCCTCTGTTTGGATGGCGATGTGGATGCGGCCTGCGCCGACATTGGCGTCCTGCATGCTCAGCCCCCCGTCACGGGCGGGAAAAAAGCCACCTCGGCGTCCGGACGCAAGGCCGTGGCCTCATCGCAAAGAACCTGGCCCAGGGCCATGCGCAGCGGCTGATGGCGACCCAGGGCCAGGGCATGGGGGCCGCCTCGCGCGATCAGCTCGCTACGCAAGTCGCCCAGGGTGGCGGCGTCGGTCGACACGGTTTCACCATGGCCGAGGACTTCCCGGACTGAAGCGAAATAAAGCACCCGAAGCTCCATCACAGCAAGTCCTCCAGCGCGATGAAGCGCACTCGGTCACCTCGCGCGATGGGCTGGCCCGGAGGGTTGTCCACCAGGCCATCGGCCCAGGCCAGGGAGGTGAGCACACCCGAGCCCTGGTTGGGGAACAGGTCCAGGGTGCCCTCGGCGTTACGCCGCACCCGCAGGAATTCGCGCCGTTTGTCCGGGTGGGGCCAGTCAAAGCCGGCGATGAACTGATTTGCGGGGACCGCCAAGTCCGTGGCGCCCTGAAGCCGCAGCACAAAGGGGCGGGCCAGCACCAGAAAAGTCACGAAGCTGGAGACCGGGTTGCCTGGCAGGCCCATCACGTGCGTGGCGCCGATCTGCCCATAGGCAAAGGGCTTGCCCGGCTTGATCGCCACCTGCCACAGGTCCAGCCGGCCCAGGGCCTGGACGGCGGGGCGCAGATGGTCCTCCTCCCCCACCGACACGCCACCGCTGGCCAGTACCAGATCGTGGCCCGCGGCCGCCTCGCTCAAGGCCTGGACGGTGGCGGCTCGTGTATCGGGGACGTTGCCCAAGTCGCTGACCTCGCAGCCCGCACGTTCCAGAAGGCGGCGCAGGAAGAAGCGATTGCTGTTGTAGATCGCGCCAGCGGGCATTTGTTCCGGCGGCACGGTGCCAGGCATGACCAGCTCGTCGCCCGTCGACAGCAGCGCCACCCGGGGCCGAGCTGCGACAGGCAGCCGGTCAAGGCCAATGCTGGCCGCCAGGCCCAGCGCCGCGGGTCCGATGCGGTCACCCGCGCGCAGCACCACGGCGCCCTGCTGTATGTCTTCGCCGCTGTAGCGAACATTCTGTCCCTTGTGGGGCGCCTTGATGAACCGAATCGCGCCTTCTGCTGCCGGCTCTGTTTCCTCCTGCATCACCACCGTATCGGCACCGGGGGGCAGGGGTGCGCCAGTGAAGATGCGGGCTGCCGTGCCAAGCGCCAAGGGCTGGGGCGCCGTACCGGCTGGAATGCGCTGGCTGACTGGCAGCACCGCACCGGCTGCGGCGGCGTCGGCAGCCCGGAGGGCATAACCATCCATTGCGCTGTTGTCGTGAGGCGGCACCTGCAGCGGCGAGACCAGGTCGTGGGCCAGAATGCGGCGGTCGGCCTCGACGAGCGGGACCGTCTCAGTGCGGCCCAGGGGCTGGGCCTGCGCCAAGAGTTCGGCCAGGGCATCGTCCAGAGGCCGCAGGGCGGGACGCGAGGCCTGACGCGAAGATTGGGGGTCAGGAGTGGAAGCTATCATCCCGCGCATTGTGACGCGTCCAGAAAACGGGCCCCCACGTCCAGGAAAATGCGAGAAGGAGTGCACCCGTGAGTTTGCTGTTCCAGGGCCTGTCCCTGCGTGAGGTCCATCTTCCCAACCGCATAGGCGTCTCGCCCATGTGCCAGTACTCCGCGCTGGACGGCCATGTGACCGACTGGCATCGAGTGCATTACGGCGCCCGGGCCACAGGAGGGGCCGGCTTGCTGATCGTCGAAGCGACGGCTATCGCGGCGGAGGGCCGCATCAGCCCCGGCGACCTCGGACTGTGGCGAGAGAGCCAGATCGAGGGATTGGCGCACATTGCCAGGCAAGCCCGTTCCAAAGGCTGCGTGCCTGCGATCCAGCTGGCCCACGCCGGGCGAAAGGGCAGCCTGTCCCTGGGCTGGGAGCCGCAACGCGGTCTGGAGATATCCGAGGGCGGCTGGACACCGGTCGCGCCCTCAGCCCTGGCGTTTAGCCCTGCCTTCCCGACCCCTGCCGAACTGGACGAAGCCGGCATCGCCGCGGTGATCGACGGCTTTGCCGCTTCCGCCCGGCGGGCACTGGAGGCTGGCTTTGAGGCAGTCGAAATCCATGGCGCACACGGCTACCTACTGCACCAGTTCATGTCGCCCTTGTCGAACCAGCGTGAGGACCGCTGGGGCGGCAGCTTCGAGCACCGCACCCGCTTGGTTCGGGAGGTTGTGGGGGCCGTGCGTTCGGCCTGGCCGGAGCGCCTGCCCCTGCTGGTGCGCCTATCCGCGACCGACTGGGTCGACGGTGGATGGGATATCGAGCAGACGGTAGAACTGTGCCGGGTCCTCAAGCAGTCAGGGGTCGACCTGGTGGACATCTCCAGCGGCGGCAGCAGTGCGCAAGCCAAGATCCCGGTTGGCCCTGGCTACCAGGTACCTTTCGCGCAGCGCGTGCGGCGGGAAGCCGGGATCCCGGTAGCCGCGGTCGGCATGATCACCGAGCCTGCACAGGCCGAGGCCATCCTGGCCGAGGGCCAGGCCGACCTGGTGCTGGTCGGCCGGGAGCTTCTGCGCAACCCCTACTGGCCGCTGCAGGCGGCCGAGGCACTGGGCGAGACGCCGGCCTACCCGAAGCAGTACCTGCGGGCGGTACCGTTCAGGCGCAGTGCTGGGTGATGTAGCGCTTGATGCCGTCGACATCGGCCGGCATCACCTGCACCCGCTTGGGCAACTGCTCGATGCCCTCAAAGCCGGCGGGCCGCTCCGGCTCGCGGCCCAAAGCCTCGACGATGGTCGAAGCGAACTTGATGGGCAAAGCGGTCTCGAGCACGATCATCGGCACGCCGGGCTGCATTTGCTCACGCGCCACCTTCACGCCATCAGCGGTATGGGTGTCGATGAGGGTGCCAAAACGCTCGAAGGTGTCCCGGATGGTGACGAGGCGGTTGTCATGGGTGCTCTTGCCGCTGGCAAAGCCGTAGCGACCCCGGGCCTGGGCCACTTCTGCGGCCAGGGAGAACTGGCCCTTGGCGGCCAGTTCGGGCCCGAACAACTGGCGAGTGCGCTCACCGTCGCGGCCGAGCAGGTCAAAGACGAAACGCTCGAAGTTGCTCGCCTTCGAGATGTCCATCGAGGGGCTGGAGGTTTCGAAGGTGTCGGCGCTGCCGCGCACCCGGTAGGTGCCGGTACGGAAAAATTCGTCGAGAACATCGTTCTCGTTGGTGGCCGCCACCAGACGCTCGACGGGCAACCCCATCATGCGGGCGACATGACCGGCGCAGATGTTGCCGAAGTTGCCGGAGGGTACGGCGAAGCTCACCTTTTGTTCGTTCGACTGCGTCGCTTGAAAATACCCGGCGAAGTAGTACACCACCTGCGCCACCAGACGGGCCCAGTTGATCGAGTTGACGGTGCCGATGCGCCACTGGCGCTTGAAGGTCAGGTCGTTGGAGACCGCCTTGACGATGTCCTGGCAGTCGTCGAACACGCCCTCGATCGCGATGTTGTGAATGTTGGCTTCCTGCAGGCTGAACATCTGCGCCTGTTGAAAGGGGCTCATGCGGCCGTGCGGCGACGTCATGAAGACGCGGATGCCCTTCTTGCCCTTCATCGCGTATTCGGCGGCACTGCCGGTGTCGCCGGAGGTGGCGCCCAAGATGTTCAGCTCTTCTCCTCGGCGGGCCAACTCGTACTCGAACAGGTTGCCAAGCAGTTGCATGGCCATGTCCTTGAAGGCCAGCGTCGGGCCGTTGGACAGGGCTTCCAGGTAGACGCCGTCCTCGAGCTTGCGCAGGGGCACGATCTCGGTGGTGCCAAACACTTCCGCGGTGTAGGTCTTGCGACACAGGGTCCGAAGGTCGTCTGCCGGAATGTCGTCGATGTAAAGCGAGAGAATTTCGAAGGCCAGGTCGGCATACGGCAGGCTGCGCCAGCGCGCCAAGGTGGCGCCGTCGACCTGCGGGTAGCGCTCGGGCAGGTACAGGCCGCCATCGGGCGCCAAACCTTCGAGCAGGATCTCGCAAAAACGTTTGCGGTCCGGGTGGCCGCGGGTCGACAGGTACAGCATCAGGCGAGTTCTTCCTTGCGGATGCGGGTGATGGGGGCCAGCACCGTGGGCAAGGCTTGCAAGCGCGCCAGCACCTCGTTCATCGTGCCCTCACGGGCGTCATGGGTCAGGATGATGAGGTCGGTCTGCTTCTCGCCCTCACCGGCTTCGCGCTGGAGCACCGCGTCGATGCTGATGCCGGCACCCGCCAGAAGCCCCGTGACCTCGGCGAGCACGCCGGTCTGGTCGGCCACGCGCAGGCGCAGGTAGTAGCTGGTCACCACCTCGGCCATCGGCAGCACGGGCTGGTCGGACATCTGGTCAGGCTGGAAGGCCAGATGCGGCACCCGGTGAGCCGGGTCGCTGGTGTGCAGGCGGGTAATGTCCACCAGGTCGGCGATCACCGCACTGGCGGTGGGCTCGCTGCCCGCGCCCTTGCCGTAGTAGAGCGTGGTGCCGACGGCGTCCCCGTGGACCATGACCGCGTTCATCGCGCCCTCGACATTGGCCAGCAGGCGCTTGGCCGGTACCAGGCTGGGGTGGACCCGCAGCTCGATGCCCTTGTCAGTGCGCTTGGTGATGCCCAAAAGCTTGATGCGGTAGCCCAGTTGCTCGGCATAGCGGATGTCCTGCGCCGCTAACTGGGTGATTCCTTCGACATAAGCCTTGTCGAACTGCACCGGGATGCCGAAGGCGATCGCGGACATGATGGTGGCTTTGTGGGCCGCGTCCACGCCCTCGATGTCGAAGGTCGGGTCGGTTTCGGCGTAGCCCAAGCGCTGGGCCTCCTTGAGCACCACCGCAAAGTCCAGCCCCTTGTCCCGCATCTCAGAGAGGATGAAGTTGGTGGTGCCGTTGATGATGCCGGCCAGCCACTGCAGGCGGTTGGCGGTCAGGCCCTCGCGCAGGGCCTTGATGATGGGAATACCGCCAGCGACGGCCGCCTCGAAGGCCACCATCACGCCTTTTTTGTGCGCGGCGGCGAAGATCTCGGTACCGTGCACCGCCAGCAGCGCCTTGTTGGCAGTGACGACATGCTTGCCGGCCTCGATGGCCTCCATCACCAGCTGGCGGGCGATGCCGTAGCCGCCAATCAGCTCAATGACGATGTCGATCTCGGGGTTGGCAATCACAGCGCGGGCATCGTTGACCACCTGAGCCTGGCTGCCTACCACCTGCTGCGCGCGGGCCGTGTCGAGGTCGGCCACCATGGCCACTTCGATGCCGCGACCGGCACGGCGCATGATTTCGGCCTGATTGCGCTGAAGAACGTTGAAGACGCCGCTGCCGACGGTGCCGATGCCAAGGAGGCCGACTTGAATGGGTTTCATGGCTTGCTGTGACGGTTGCGATACTGCTCAAGGAAGCGCGCGATGCGGTGGACAGCCTCGCGCAGATCGTCTTCATGGGGAAGGAAGACGATACGGAAATGGTCAGGCGACGCCCAGTTGAAGCCCGTGCCCTGCACCAGCATCACCCGGGTCTCCTGCAACAGCTCGAGGAAGAACTGCCGGTCGTCCTGGATCGGGTAGACCGCAGGATCGAGGCGGGGGAACATGTACAGGGCTGCCTGCGGTTTGACACAACTGACACCGGGAATGGCGGTGATCAGCTCGTAGGCGAGGTCACGCTGGCGGCGCAGGCGCCCCCCCGGCTTGACCAAGTCGTCGATGCTCTGATAGCCGCCCAGCGCAGTCTGGATCGCCCACTGGCCGGGCACGTTGGCGCACAGACGCATGTTCGAGAGCATGTTGAGGCCCTCGATGTAGTCGGACGCAGCCTTCTTGTCGCCTGAGACCACCAGCCAACCTGCCCGGTAGCCGCAGGAGCGATAGCTCTTGGACAAGGAGTTGAAGGTCAGGGTGAGCACGTCCTCAGAGAGGCTGGCGATCGCGGTGTGACGCACCTCGTCGTAGAGCACCTTGTCGTAGACCTCGTCGGCCAGAATCACCAACCCATGCCGGCGGGCAAGGGCCACGATCTCGCGAAGCAGCGCCTCGGAATACAGGGCGCCGGTCGGGTTGTTCGGGTTGATGACCACGATGCCCTTGGTCCGGGGCGTGATCTTTCTGCGGATGTCGTCGAGGTCTGGCATCCAGCCATTGGCCTCGTCGCACAGGTAATGCACTGGCTTGCCGCCCGATAGGGTGGTGACTGCGGTCCACAGCGGGTAGTCGGGAGCAGGCAGCAGCAGTTCGTCGCCGTCATTGAGCAGACCGTTGGTGGCCATGGCAATGAGTTCGCTGGCGCCGTTGCCCAGGTAAATGTCGTCCAGGGTAACGCCCTTGATCCCCTGCTCCTGGGTGCGGTGCATGACCGCCTTGCGGGCTGCGAAAATACCCTTGCTGTCCGAATAGCCCGCCGAGTTAGGCAAGTTGCGGATCATGTCCTGCTGGATTTCCTCGGGCGCATCGAAGCCGAACACGGCGAGGTTGCCGATATTGAGCTTGATGATCTTGTGACCCTCCTCCTCCATGCGACGGGCGGCGTCCATGATGGGACCGCGAATGTCGTAGAGGACGTTGGCCAGCTTGGCCGATTTCTGGATGGTCTTCAAGGCCTTCTCCGGGGCGTTGCGCGCAGGTGAAAACCTATAATTTGACCACAGTTAAACACCCATGAAGCTCCAGCCTGACCGCTCCAGCGTACCCACCCTCACCGGCCACGGCCCTGGCTGGGTGGCGGTCGACGGCGCGCGCATCGCGCACAGCGTGATCGTGCTGTCGCACGGGGAGCCCGTCGCCTGGGCCGGGCCTCGCTTCGAGGACCTGGGGCCTCTGCATTTCGAGCAACTGGCAGCGCTGGACGTCGAAGTGCTGATTTTTGGCAGTGGAAGCAGGATCCGTTTTCCCCGGCCGGCCTGGCTGGCGCCGCTGGCCGCCCGCCGAATCGGGCTCGAGACCATGGACACCGCAGCGGCTTGCCGGACCTACAACATCCTGGCCCAGGAAGGCCGTCGGGTCGCCGCGGCCCTGCTGGTGGAACCACCACAGTCCTGAGTCGCGCCAATCTCCGGACGGCACGCAGGTCATTTCGGTTAAAATCGGCGGTTGCAGTAAGTCCCGGGGCTCCCAGGCCCCCCGCTCGCGGGGTCCCGAAAAGCCCCCTGTCACACGAGAATTCACCATGGCGATCGTTGTCAACAAACCCATCCCCGAATTCGAAGCGAACGCCACCGGTGGCCTCAAGGTCTCGAACACCTCCCACCTGGGCCAAGTGACGGTGCTGTACTTCTACCCTAAGGACAACACGCCGGGCTGCACCACAGAGGCCATGCAGTTTCGCGACAAGTACAAAGACTTCGTCAAAGCGGGCGCCATTGTCTTCGGTGTCTCGCGCGACAACATGAAGTCCCACGACGATTTCAAGTCCAAGCTGGAACTGCCCTTCGAGCTGATCGCCGACACCGAAGAAAAGATGTGCCACATGTTCGGCGTGGTCAAGAACAAGATCATGTACGGCAAGAAGGTCAAGGGCATCGAGCGCTCGACCTTCCTGGTGGGGGCCGACGGTTTGCTCAAGCAGGAATGGCGGGGCCTGAAGGTTCCCGGCCACGTGGATGAGGTTCTTAAGGCGGTCAAGCTCCTCAAGAAGGCCGCCTGACCCGGCCAGTGGCCGCAGCAGGCAGGTGTCTGGGCCACCGGACCCACCTGTCACACGGTCTATGCATAATGGGCTCATGTCGTTGGAATTGACGCCTGCCGTCGCCCTCGCTGCCCCCGAATGCCACAGCCGCCCGGCCCGCCCGGCGGCTTTTTTATTGTCCTAGCCCTTCCCAGGGATTTTTTCCACCCTATGCCGCTGCCCCCCGCTCCCACCAAACGCGCCGCCCTCCTCCCACTGGATGCCTATGACGCCCCGGCGCGGACGCCACACCGGGCCAGCCGCAAATCCTCGGCAGCGGCAGCCGGGGACAGTCCAATTCCCCCACTCCCGCAGATCGACGATGTCGAGCGGACGGTCTCCGTCGCCGGCCATGACACCGAGGCTGCCTTGTTGGCCGACACCGAGGAACTGGCTGTGGCCGAACCGGTCCACACGGCCCAAGTTCAAAGGCGAGAAGCAGCGGGAGGCGGCCGGCGCCGGGGAACTGCAGCCTCCGACGCTGCCGCACCGGCCAAGCCCCGCAAGGCCGCCGGCCGGACAAACACCCCGACCAAGCTCTTCGTGCTCGACACCAATGTCCTGATGCACGACCCGATGAGTCTGTTCCGCTTTGAGGAACACGACATCTTCCTGCCCATGATCGTCCTGGAGGAACTCGACGGCCACAAGAAGGGCATGACCGAGGTCGCACGCAACGCACGCCAAGCCAGCCGCTCACTGGATGCCCTGGCAGCGCCTCCGGGCGCCGACATTGCGAGCGGGCTCAAGCTGGCCTCGATCGGCCACGCCGAGGCCGGCGGCAACCTGTTTTTCCAGACCCAGGCCCTGGCCAACCCGCTGCCGGCCAGTCTTCCACAGGGTAAGGCCGACAACCAGATCCTGGGTGTGGTCCAGGCCCTGCGCGAGCAACAACCAGGGCGCGAGGTGGTGCTGGTGTCCAAGGACATCAACATGCGGGTCAAGGCCCGGGCCCTGGGCCTGGCCACCGAGGACTACCGCAACGACAAGACCATCGACGACCTGGACCTGCTCTACGCCGGCTCGCTGGCGCTGCCGCCCGACTTCTGGGCCAAGCATGGCAAGACGGTGGAGAGTTGGCAGTCGGGCAGCCACACCTACTACCGAATCGCCGGCCCTGTCGTGCCTGCCTTGCTGATCAACCAGTTTGTCTACTTTGAAGCGCCGGGCGAGCCGAGCCTCTACGCCCGGGTGACCGAGATTCGCGGCAAGACGGCGGTCCTCAAGACCCTCAAGGACTACGGACACCTCAAGAACGCCATCTGGGGCGTGACCACCCGCAACCGCGAACAGAACTTCGCGATGAACCTGCTCATGGACCCGGACGTCGACTTCGTCACCCTCACCGGGACGGCGGGCACGGGCAAGACACTCATGGCGCTGGCCGCCGGGCTCACCCAGGTGCTCGACGACCGCCGCTATACCGAGATCATCATGACCCGCGCCACGGTCAGCGTTGGCGAGGACATCGGCTTCCTCCCAGGCACAGAGGAAGAAAAGATGGGCCCCTGGATGGGAGCCCTGGACGACAACCTAGAGGTGCTTGCCAAAACAGACACCGGCGCCGGGGAGTGGGGGCGGGCCGCCACCAGCGAGCTGATTCGCAGCCGCATCAAGATCAAGAGCATGAACTTCATGCGCGGGCGCACCTTCCTGAACAAGTACCTGATCATCGACGAGGCGCAGAACCTCACGCCCAAGCAGATGAAGACCCTGGTCACTCGTGCCGGCCCGGGCACCAAGATCGTGTGTATGGGGAACTTGGCCCAGATCGACACCCCATACCTCACCGAGGGGTCGTCGGGTTTGACATTCGCAGTCGACAAATTCAAGGGCTGGCCGCACAGCGGCCACATCACACTGGCGCGCGGCGAGCGGTCTCGGTTGGCTGATTTCGCCTCGGAAGTCCTCTGAAGACTGCCATCCTCCCCAATGCAAAGGGCCCTCGAGGGGCCCTTTGCTTTTTGCTAAGCGAGGCGACCGCCAGCAGCGTCAGAAGTAGTCGCCCCCGCCACCACCGCCGGCAAGGGACTCGAACTTGGTCAGGGGTTTGAGGAAGGCGAGCTTGGCAGTCCCGGTCGGGCCGTTGCGCTGCTTACTGATGATCACTTCGGCGACCCCAGGCTCCTTGGAGTCCTTGTTGTAGTAGTCATCGCGGTAGATGAACATGATGACGTCGGCGTCTTGCTCAATGGCGCCCGACTCGCGCAGGTCGGACATCATCGGCCGCTTGTCGGTGCGCGCCTCCACGCCACGAGACAGCTGCGACAGCGCGATCACCGGGCAGCCCAGTTCCTTGGCCAGCATCTTGAGTCCTCGGGAAATCTCGCCCACCGCGGTGGCGCGGTTCTCGTCGCTCATGCTGCCGGACACGCTCATGAGTTGCAGGTAGTCGACCACGATCAGGCCGAGTTTACCGCCGCACCTGCGCGCCAGGCGCCGGGCGTTGGCCCGCAACTGACTCACGGTCAGGCCCGGGGTCTCGTCGATGTGCAGCTGGATGTTGCGCAGCTTTTCGATCGCTTCGGTCAGGCGGGGCCACTCCTCGTCACTGAGCTTGCCCGTGCGTAGGTGGCCCTGGTCAATCCGGCCGATCGAGCCGACGATACGCACCGCCAGCTGAGAGGCCCCCATTTCCATCGAGAACACCGCCACCGGCAATTCTTCATGGAGCGCCACATGCTCGGCGATGTTGATGGCCAGCGAGGTCTTCCCCATGGAGGGACGCGCTGCCAGGATGATCAGGTCGCCGGCCTGCAGACCGGACGTCATTCGGTCAAGGTCGTAGAAGCCGGTGGGTACCCCGGTGATGTCATTGGGGTTGTCGGCCATCTCCTGGACCCGGTCCAGGAGTTCGACCACCAGAGAGCCCATGTCCTGGAAGCCCTCCTTCATCCGCGAGCCTTCCTCGCCGATGGCGAAGATCCTCTGCTCGGCTTCATCCAGAATCTTCTCGACCGCCTTGCCCTTGGGGTTGAAGGCGGCAGTAGAAATCTCGTCGGAGGCACTGACCAATTTGCGCAGGATGGCCCGTTCGCGAACGATCTCCGCATAGCGCCGGATGTTGCCGGCGCTGGGCACGTACTGGGCCAGCGAGTTGAGGTAGGTAAGCCCGCCCACTTCCTCGGCCTTGCCCAGGCTTTGCAGCGCTTCGAAAACGGTGATGACGTCGGCGGGGCGGCTGCCTTCCAACAGGCCATGGATCGAATCGAAGATCTGGCGGTGCTCGTAACGGTAAAAGTCCCCCGGCGACAGCAAGTCGGCAATGCGGTCCCACGCCTCGTTGTCCAGGAGCAGTCCACCGAGCACGCTGGACTCGGCCTCGATCGAGTGCGGCGGGACCCGCAACTGCGCCACCTCACGGTCACGCGGGAAATCGTCTTCGACGGGGGTCAGTACTGCAGACATCTCATTTCATCCAGACCCGCATGGTATGCCGGACCCACCGCCGGGTCACGGGACAACTCTGTGGATAAGCCGTGTTCAAGCAGGGGACAAGCGGGGGAGAGGCAAAGAAAAAGCCGCCCGAAGGCGGCTTTTCGAAGGCGGTCAAGCGGTCAGGCCGTCTCGCCGTAGACCGTCACGGTGATGTCGACCACCACATCGGTGTGCAAAGCCACGGACACCGTGCTGTCGCCCACCGTTTTGATCGGGCCATTGGGCATGCGCACCTGGGCCTTGGCCACCGGGTAGCCGGATTTGGCCAGCTCTTCGGCGATGTCGAAGTTGGTGACAGAGCCGAACAGGCGACCGTCCACGCCGGCCTTTTGGGTCAGCTTGACGGTGGTGCCGCCCAGCTTCTCGCCCTGGGCTTGAGCTTCGGCCAGCTTGGCAGCAGCAGCCTTTTCGAGTTCGGCGCGCTTGGCGGCGAAGTCGGCTTTGTTCTGGGTGGTGGCGCGGCGAGCACGGCCGGCGGGGATCAGGAAGTTGCGGGCGTAGCCGTCTTTGACCTTGACGATGGAGCCCAGGTCACCGAGGTTGATCACCTTCTCGAGCAGAATGATTTCCATGGTGTTCTCCTCTTAGATGCGATGCTGGTCGCTGTAGGGCACCAGGGCCAGGAAGCGGGCACGCTTGATGGCGGTGTTGAGCTGGCGCTGGTAAATGGCGCGGGTGCCGGTCAGGCGGGCCGGGATGATCTTGCCGTTTTCGGCAATGAAGTCGCGCAGAACATCGACGTCTTTGTAGTCGATTTCTTCGACGCCGGCGACGGTGAAGCGGCAGAAGCGCTTGCGCTTGAACAGCAGCGACTGGGTGTTGCGCTTCGGACGCTTGTCCTTGTTGAATTTCTTGAACGTGGCCATGAGGGGACCTCTCGAAAAATCAGATGGGTTGAAACTCTTGAATATGGAGCACGGAGTGCTTGCCGTTGCGCGGGGTGGCTAGGAAGCCGGCAAATCGCCAGTGGCTACCGATCACCTGCCTGGCCAGGGTCTCTGCCTGCGGCCCGAAAGCCACAGCCCGAATCGCTGCCTTCACCTGCCGCTTGCCACCTGCCTCGGTGACCTCAGACTCGTGTTCGAGCTGAAGGTCGAGGGCGGGCAATCCGGCCGGCGTATACCGCAGAGGCTTGGCCTCGGCGATGGCGGCACTCAGGAGAACCTGGTTCACGCGCGCGGGCGGCGCATCAGCCCTGCTGAAGCTCCGCCTGCTGGGCCTTGCGGGCCTCTTCGCGTTCGACGGTCTTCATCATGGAGGAGGGGCCAGTATCGGCCTTCTTCTTGACCACGGTGAGGTGACGCAGGACAGCGTCGTTGAAGCGGAAGGCGTGCTCGAGTTCGCCCATCACGGCCTGATCGGCCTCGATGTTGACGCACAGGTAGTGGGCCTTGGCCAGCTTGTTGATTTGGTACGCCAGTTGACGGCGGCCCCAGTCTTCGACCCGATGGATCTTGCCGCCGCCGGCGGTGATCATGGTTTTGTAGCGCTCGAGCATGGCGGGAACCTGCTCGCTCTGATCCGGGTGGATCAGCAAGACGATCTCATAATGACGCATGAATTCTCCTTGAGGATAGAAGCCACCTGCTTTGGCTGAATCCCTATAGGGATCCGTCCTGGGAGGGCCCCTGCGTGGAGGACCCGTCCTGCCCCCGGGACAACCCCGAAGACGCAGTGTGGCAAGGCAAAGCCTGCGATTGTAGCAGGCTAGCGCAGGGTCACCGCCCGACCGAGACCGCGTTCCAGCCAGCTGGCGGCCACGAGCGCGGCCAAACCTGCCGCGACCCCGAACACACCGCCGGCCACAGGCAGGATGCCCCACCAGTCCGGCCCGGAGGCTCGACCCGACCAGGCCAGGAACCAGGTCGCATTGCCCACCATATAGAAGATGGTAGTACCCAAACCCGCGAGCATTCCGGCGATCGCCCCCAGCGAGGAGGCACCGGCCCAGAAGATTCCCGCCACCATGGCTGGCACCAAGGCACTGGCCGCGAGCGAGAACGAAGCGGTCACCAGAGTGATGATGTCTGAGGGCTTGAACATGGCCACGGTAGCGGCCAGCACCGACATGGCCAGCAAGGCGAACTTAGACAGCACCACCCGCTGATCGGGTGTAGCGCGGTCGCTCACGTCCTGCGCGTACAGGTCACGGACCAAGGCGCTGCTGAGGGTGAGCAAAAGGGCATCAGCGGTGGAGAGCGCGGCAGCCAGCCCACCAGCGGCCACCAGACCAGAAACCACGTAAGGCAGCCCGCCGATCTCCGGGGTGGCGAGCATCACGATGTCGGCACCCAACTGGATCTCGCCAAATTGCACGACGCCGTCGCCGTTGATGTCACGCACCGAAACGAGCGAGGGGTCCACCCTCCCCCACTGCACGATCCAGGCAGGCAGGGACTCATAGCGAATGCCGGTCAGCCCGCTCATCACCTCAAACTTGACCATCACCGCCAGCGCCGGCGCACTGATGTAGAGGATCCCGATGAAAAACAGGGCCCAGGCCACCGAACTGCGGGCCTGTGACACCGACGAGGTCGTGTAAAACCGGGTCACCAGATGCGGCAGCCCCACGGTCCCCAGCATCAGGCAAAGGGTCAACGCGAGGAAGTTGCGGCGTGAGGTGTCGAACTGCGCACGCTCCTCCGGTGTGCCCTCTGGGTCCCCGGCAAAGGCCTGGCCATGGGCCGGTAAGCCCCCCAGCGGCCGGGCCCGGTGCTCGCTCTCGGCAATGATTCGGCCCCACTGCTCTCGGGCCGCCGCCGCATGGGCCGGTAGGTTTTGCAAATCACGCTGGGCATCGGCCACCTCCAGTGCATTGGCACCAGAGTCCTTGAGCAGGCGGACGCGGTCCCGGGCCTCGGTTCGCTCGCGCACCAGGGCCGACTCGACGTCGGCGAGCTTGGCCCGATATTCGTCGGCGCGGCGCTGGTAGGCGGCCTGGACGGACTGCTCGGCGGGCGAGTCGGCCAACTCTTTCTCGAGAGCGCTGATCTTGGCCAGTTGCTCCCCGTAGACCAGTGGCGCCAGCGGATTGCCCAATTGCTTGTAGGCCAGCCAGGACACCGGGAGAAGGAACGCCATGAGCAAGATGACGTACTGCGCCACCTGGGTCCAGGTGATGGCCCTCATCCCCCCCAAAAAGGAGCAAAGCAGCACGCCGCCGAGCCCCAGCAAGATGCCAATTTCAAACTGCACACCGGTGAGCCGAGAGGCAATCAAGCCAATCCCGTAGATCTGGGCCACCACGTAGACGAAGGAGCACAAAACGGCAGACAGTGCCGCGATCCGGCGCGGCCAGCGGCCTCCGTAGCGCATCTGAAAGTAGTCCGGAACGGTGTACAAGTCCAGGCTGCGCAAGTAGGGCACCACCAGCAGCGCGATGAGGCAAAAGCCACCGGTCCAACCCATGAGGTAGGCCATGCCACCCGGGGCCCCCGGCGTGCCTGAGAAACCCTGCAAGTACAGCGCCCCAGCCAAGCTGATGAAGGAGGCCGCGCTCATCCAGTCGGCAGCGGTGGCCATGCCGTTGTACATCGCGGGGATGCGGCGCCCGGCCACGTAGTACTCGTGCGGGTCGCTGGTACGGCACCAGATGCCCACGACCGCATACATCATCACCGAGGCGAAAAGAAACAAGGGGCCCAACCAGCGCCGCGACAGACCCGCCTCTTCGGCCTGCAGCAGGCCCGCGAGGGCCAGCAGCAGCACCAGGATGTACAGCAGCAGGTTGCGGTGCAGGCGGCCGACGGGATAGGCCTCGGCAGTCGACGGCTCATGCTGTGACATCCGCCGCCCTCCCCGGTTCAGGCCGCGGCGAGGCGCTGCCAGGTGTCGATCACGCTGTCGGGGTTGAGCGAGATCGATGCAATCCCCTCGTCCGCCAGCCATTGCGCCAGGTCGGGGTGGTCGCTGGGCCCTTGCCCGCAGATGCCCACGTACTTGTCCTGCTCACGGCAGGCAGTGATGGCCATCTTGAGTAGTGCCAGCACCGCCGGATCACGCTCGTCAAAGTCGTGCGCCAAGAGCTCCAAGCCGGAATCGCGGTCTAGCCCCAGGGTGAGCTGGGTCAGGTCGTTGGAGCCGATCGAGAACCCATCGAAGTGCTGCAGGAAGTCATGGGCCAGGATGGCATTGCTGGGAATCTCGCACATCATGATGATTTTGAGGTCGTTCTCGCCCCGCTTGAGGCCGAACTTGGCTAGCAGCGACACCACCCGCTCGGCTTGGCTCACGGTGCGCACAAAGGGCACCATGACCTGCACATTGGTCAGGCCCATTTCGCCGCGTACCCGCTTGAGCGCTTCGCACTCCATGGCAAAGGCCTCCCCGAAATCCGCGCTGATGTAGCGGGCCGCACCGCGAAAACCCAGCATGGGGTTTTCTTCCTCGGGTTCGTAGCGCGAGCCGCCGATCAGCTTGCGGTACTCGTTGGACTTGAAGTCAGACAGGCGCACGATGACCGGCTTGGGCCAGAAGGCGGCGGCAATCGTAGCCACCCCTTCCGCCACCTTGTCGACATAAAAGGCACGCGGCGAGGCATGGCCGCGTGCCACCGACTCCACCGCCTTTTTGAGGTCTTGGTCGACGTTGGGGTAGTCGAGGATGGCCTTGGGGTGCACCCCGATGTTGTTGTTGATGATGAACTCCAGCCGCGCCAGGCCCACGCCCTCATTGGGCAGCTGGGCGAAGTCGAAGGCGAGCTGGGGATTGCCAACGTTCATCATGATCTTGGTCTTGATGGGGGGCATGACGCCCCGCTGCACCTCGGTGACCTCGGTCTCGAGCAGGCCGTCGTAGATGCGACCGGTGTCGCCCTCGGCGCAAGAGACAGTGACCAGGGTGCCGTCCTTCAGCGACTCCATTGCGTCCCCGCAGCCCACCACCGCCGGAATGCCAAGCTCGCGGGCGATGATGGCCGCGTGGCAGGTGCGCCCGCCCCGGTTGGTGACGATGGCGCTGGCGCGCTTCATCACCGGCTCCCAGTTGGGGTCGGTCATGTCGGCCACCAACACGTCACCGGGCTGAACGCTGTCCATCTCGGACAAGTTGTGAACGATACGTACCGGGCCGGTGCCGATCTTCTGGCCAATGGCCCGGCCCTCGGCCAGCACCGCGCCCTTGCCCTTGAGCTTGTATTTCAGCTCGGCCTTGCCCTGAGCCTGGCTCTTGACCGTCTCCGGGCGCGCCTGAAGGATGTAAAGCTCGCCGTCCTGGCCGTCCTTGCCCCATTCAATGTCCATGGGGCGTCCGTAGTGCTTCTCGATGAGCACCGCATAGCGGGCCAGCTGCTGCACATCGGCGTCGCTGAGGCAATAGCGGTTGCGCTGCTCCAGCGGGACGTCCAGTGTCTGGACCAGCTTGCCGCTGGCCGCCTTTTCCTCGGGCGTGGCGAAGACCATCTGGATCAACTTAGAGCCCAGATTGCGGCGGATCACCGACTGCTTGCCCGCGGCCAGCATGGGCTTATGGACATAGAACTCGTCGGGGTTGACCGCGCCCTGCACCACTGTTTCGCCCAGCCCGTAACTGGCCGTGATGAAAACCACCTCTTCGAAGCCGGACTCGGTGTCGATGGTGAACATCACACCCGCGGCGCCCAGGTCCGAGCGCACCATCCGCTGCACGCCTGCCGACAGGGCCACATCGGCATGGGCAAAGCCCTTGTGCACCCGGTAGCTGATCGCGCGGTCGTTATAGAGCGAGGCAAAGACCTCCTTCATCTTGTGCAGCACCTGCTCGATGCCCACCACATTGAGGAAGGTCTCCTGCTGCCCCGCGAAGGACGCATCGGGCAGGTCTTCCGCGGTAGCCGACGAGCGCACCGCAAAGCTGGCCTGGGCGTTGCCGCCACACAGGGTGTCGAACGCCACGCGAATGGCGGCTTCGAGGTCAGCCGGGAAGGGCTGGGCCTCGACCCAGCCGCGGATCTCGGCGCCGGCGGCGGCCAGGGCCCGAACGTCCTCGGTGTCGAGGGCATTGAGCCGCGCCTGGATACGGGCTGCCAGCCCCCCTTCGCCGAGGAATTGCCGGAAGGCATGGGCGGTGGTGGCAAAGCCCGTCGGGACCTTCACACCGCCGGGCAGCTGGGAAATCATCTCGCCGAGGCTGGCGTTCTTGCCACCGACCGACTCGACGTCACTCATCCTCAGATTTTCAAAGGGCACGACCAATGCGGTCGCCTCGAAACGTGCAGACATGGGGGAGCTCCGGAGTTTAAAAACGGGGAAGCGCCGCCTGTGAGCGTCGACCGGCGACGGGCCGGGACACTGGGGGCGGGCGAGCCTGCGGCCGAGGCGAAGAGCCGATCTTGTGCTTGTACTTGTGGACGGCTGACGTGCATCGAACGGGCGGGGGCAGGCGGTGTTCGGATAATGGGGCCATTGTAGGGTCCGATCCGGCGGCCCCTGACCGCTTTTCGGCCACCGCCCCATCGACAATTTCGAAGCCAGCTTTCAACCCCCACATCACCTGCCCTGCCATGGCCCAGCGCACCGTTTTTTTCATTTCCGACGGCACCGGCATCACCGCCGAAACCTTCGGCAACGCCATCCTGGCGCAGTTTGAGATCCAGCCCCGCCACGTTCGGCTGCCCTTTGTCGACTCGGTGGACAAGGCGCATCAGGCGGTACGTCAGGTCAACCATGTGGCCGAGCTGGAGGGCCAGCGACCCATCGTCTTCACCACCTTGGTGAACATGGAGGTGCTGCGGGTGATTGAGGCGGGCTGCAAGGCAATGCTGCTGGACATGTTTGGCACCTTTGTGCGGCCCCTGGAGATCGAGCTGGGCATCAAGTCCAACCATCGGGTCGGGCGCTTTTCGGACGCCAGCAAGAGCCAGGCCTACCATGACCGGATCGAGGCCATCAACTTCAGCCTGGCCCATGACGACGGCCAGAGCAACCGCGACCTGGCCGGCGCAGACGTGATCCTGGTGGGGGTCAGCCGCAGCGGCAAGACGCCCACGTCGCTCTATTTGGCGATGCAATACGGACTCAAGGCAGCCAACTACCCGCTGATTCCAGAGGACTTCGAGCGCCAGCAACTGCCCCAGGCACTGGCGCCGTTCAAGCGCAAGATCTTTGGCCTGACCATCCAGCCCGAACGGCTCTCGGAAATCCGCAACGAGCGGCGGCCGAATTCACGCTATGCGGCGCTCGACAACTGCCGCATGGAGGTAGCCGAAGCCGA
>Ga0164292_10000682_pt1 | contig 26744 bp, 23 predicted proteins | sample GEODES117metaG_FD_111486 | JGI IMG/M metagenome (GOLD analysis project Ga0164292, IMG submission 111486) | Eutrophic lake water microbial communities from Lake Mendota, Wisconsin, USA - GEODES117 metaG | ecosystem: Environmental > Aquatic > Freshwater > Lake | place: USA: Lake Mendota...
GGGTGAGCGCATCGCGTTCTTGGGTGAGCGCATCGCGTTCTTGGGTGAGCGCATCGCGTTCTTGGGTGAGCGCATCGCGTTCTTGGGTGAGCGCATCGCGTTCTTGGGTGAGCGCATCGCGTTGACTCAAGATCTCACCAAGAAGATATTTTTCACTCACAATTTTTTCAAGAAAAATTCTATCCAATCCTTGACCGAGGGAATATGTGGGTGGAAAAATTGTGTTTTTCTGAGACGTTAGATGTTTCATTGCGTTACTTAAGAATAAGAAGTCTTTTTTCTCATTTCGGACATGCCAGATTTTGTACAGGATATCTAATTTCACAAATCTCATTCCAAAAAGCCAAATAGTATCGCGATCGCTATCAAGGATTTCAAAAGGACTAAGACCAAAAGCTCTATAGTATTGGTTATGAAGGCTAAATGTGAGATTCTCATTAGTGACTCCGTTTGACTCGTATCTCTCACTCACGATCAGGTCTAGATCTCTTGCTTCTTTTATCCCTAAAAACTCAAGAATTAGACTTCCGGAAATAGCAAAATCGAAAGGGGATACAAATTGTTCATTAAGTTTTCTACTAATCTCCGAGAACTTATGCAAGCTTTTTACCATGTTATGCAAACTAGAACTATGAAGTAACTTGAGACTGTTCGAAGATGACAAGGTAGAATAAAGCGAAAATGATTGCCACCAGTCATCTGAAATGTGAATACCCTGGAAATCGTGACTCCATATTCTTCTAATATCGCTTTCTAACTCTGAAAAAACCGTGTCTTCAGATTCCTGTAATGAGATCACATAAAGAAGTCCACTACCGCCGGCCTCTTCGCATTTATACAAAATTGAATCTTCATTCACAGCCCAGTCATCTTCAGAGTAGGCAATTGCAATAATTTTAGATAAGAGGTTTTTATCGACAACAATTTTGGTAATTGAATTTATTTTTATATTATTGTCATGGAGTTTATTCAAAATTTCGGGAACGAACTTTTCAGCCCGAGGGTAAATTAGCATAGTCCCTGAATGAAGGCTCCTAAAAAAGGAAATCCGCTCCAATATCGCTCTATCGATATACTTGCGACTCATCCCCAGGGAAGAGAAGTAATTGAAATCCCAATCCAATACCTGAACATTGGATGTTTCCTCAGAAACAATGACGTTTGGTATTGAGGGGAATAATTGGCTATGTGCGATTTTTAAACTCAACCTATGGGAACCGTTTGTTAGATTTCCCTCTGCGTCAATAGCTAATCTTGAGTTCTGATCAACAAATTCTTGTGAAGAGATCGCTCTTGCAAGAGCTTCAAAGGAGAGAAGAAATTCTCCAGGGCCATTTTTTCTCGGAGAGTACTCAAAGAAGTTATTGAACAGATACAAATGATTAAGGTAGAGAGATTTATTCCTTCGGGAATCTTCTAGGGCCAGTAAAGATCTTGCGTAAGGAAGTTTGAAAAAAACGTCATCTCTTTTTGAGAGTAACTTCGAAATTTCCAATTCAAATTCCACACCCATGGTTTAACTATACTCCAGTGACATTCTGTCCTAGCAGCAAGGGCCATAAGGGCCACTTGTGTTTATCAATCAATTTAGGCCCGGTAGCGAAGTTAGTTAGCGACAAGCCAGCGGAAGTTACGAATTCCATCCTGGCCAAAAGATCTTACTGTTGTGTGTAGATTTATTTCCGTGACAGCAGTACTAGCAGGCAAGTACTAGAAAAATTCTTTTTGACTTGATGGCTCAGTTGATATGGTCCAGCAACTGAAAATCGTTAGGTTACAGGTTTGATCCCGGCCCAAACCGCCGGACATAAGTCTGTAAACTTGGCCGCTTAATCGAATATCAAGGTTTGAAATATTATACTACTTTCGTGCGCATTAAAGAAGATCCTAATATTGAATTGACAATCCTCCATAGAGGAGCCACTTCTGAAGTCAAAACGTTAGTTGTGTATTTGGGGAAGTGGCTTACCCTTCAAAAACATCAATTTAGATCTAGGAATTGGTTTATCGTTGTTGCATCAGGAATTACAGAAAATGATGTATCTAAGCAAAATGTAAAACTTAGTGAATCTCTAGATCAAAAAATGGGTACGATGCATCGGGTCACATTCATGTTATGCAAGTTTTTAATCCCTATAAAATTGCACCTGATTTTACGCTAAAGAACATGACAGCCTTAAACTCCTCAAAGATTTTGGACAGTAATGTATAAAACTCTTTTTTTAGACAATCAAATAGGATTGTTTACTCCAGATAAGAATCGCGGGATTCGCAGATATTTCAATGAGCTTTGTCTTGTGCGTGAATCACTAAACTTCAATATCAGTGTCCCAAAGTTGAATCTTTTTGGTTCTAGCGTAGAAGATTCCCCAAACCGTATCACTTATCTAGAAGAGAAATTCAATGCGGGTGTAACAAGTCGCTTTTGGTTTAAAGCAAATGTTTTTGAATCCGCTCTTCGTAGCAAGATCAATGATCTAACAATGCCTTCCTTTTACTTTCCCGAATATCTTGAGAAGTATTTGGAAAATAGCTCCCGTTTGATACTTCCAGTCTATGACATGATTCCGGAATTGTTCTCTAATGAATACCCTGAACTAAACACAGCACATGCCGCTAAAAGTGAATACTTAAAATTCGCCGAGATCGTGATTTGCATTTCCGAAGAAACAAAATTTGATCTAGTAACTTTTTTCCCAAGCCTGTCAGCGAATCAAATTGAAGTCATAGAACCATTCTTTAAGCTCCCTGATTCTGCAAAATTGTTATCCTTTTTTGGATCTAAGTCAGTAGAAGAGACAAATTCTTTACAGCTTCTTCATATCGGAGATAGGTCGTTTTACAAGAATTTCTCTGAAGTTGCTGAAGCAGTAATTTCAGCCAACATGGTGACCAATTTAAGAGTCGTTGGTGGGGGAAGCCCAACACCTTTAGAGTTAGGTTTGGCATTGAGGGCGCAAGAGAATGGAAACTCAATAATATTCTTAGGGTCCATTAGCGATGATGACCTCGAGAATGAGTATCACAAAGCAGATTTCACTGTTATCGGCAGTAGAAAGGAAGGGTTTGGCTTCGCGTTTGTAGAATCATTGACACGCGGTACCCCGGTGATCGCAAGGAGCCCAAATATGTGGGGAGAGTTTCCCTTTGTTATTTCCCAAATTAAACTCAATTTTGATGATGATCAGATTTTGGAAATGAAGAGCACAGCAATATCATCTAGCAATGTGATTGAGTTGTGGGATAGGCTCAATCTCGTGCGAACTAATTCATTAGACAAATTGAATATCCTCTTTGGGGGTCTTTAGGTGTCGGTATTGGCAGATTTGACTGTAGTGACTGTTTCAAAAAATAATTTGATTGGATTAAAAAAGACACATGCGTCTTTGAGACCTGTGCTTGGCAAGTGCACTTGGATCGTGCAAGATGGAAATTCTTCTGATGGAACAAAGAAATTTCTAAAGTCACTAGAAATAAACAACGTTCAATTCTTTTCTGAACCTGATTCTGGCATCTTCCATGCTATGAACACAGCACTTGAAAATGTAAAGACTAAATATGTTTGGTTTCTTAATGCAGGAGATGAACTTCTCAGCCTTGATAGTCTAGAAAAAAGTCTGATCGCGCTTGAAAAAAGTAGAAAAAGTTGGCTGGTTGCTGGAGCAATTCTTTCGGATTCGAGGGGGCAGCGCTTTGGATACTGGCAGACTCCAACATTTCCTCAAATCTGGCGTGCATTGGGAATTCAAAGCTGGTGCCACCAAGCAACAGTTTATAAAACTAAGTTCCTCTCAAAAGGGGGAGGTTACGACCCTTCCTCAATAATCGCAGATTGGTCCACATCTCTAAAACTTGAACGTCTTGAGAATCCATTAGTTCGAGTTGAGCCGATCGCGGTCTTTTTGACAGGTGGATTAAGCTCAAGTATTGATCGGAAACTTTGGATACACCTGCATCATCAAGGCAGGGAAATTGCTGGCCTGACACTAACTCGACGATCAACCCTGCTTGCTTTCCTTAATCATGGCACTTATTGGATTTCTCAAGGGAAATTTGGATCTTCAACCATTCGTAAGCTATTAGAGAAAATTTTTAGACAGAGAATTACGTCCTACTTTTTAAATGATTAAAAAAGTGCTTACCAACCGAGATTAGGTTCCGCCTCTTTTTCATCTCCCCAAAAACTAATAACTGCGTACATTTCTGAAGGAGTTTATCTAACTCACGATCATTCGGTGTTCCCCACCCAGTTCGATCGCCTAGCAAAGGAGAATCCTTTTGAAGAATTAGTGCTCGTGTGACCGCCTCCCACATAATTCTCTTTCCCAAATACGATCGATCTCGTCGATTAGTTGGCACTATCTGCGTCACCACTTGGTTGTGGTTGTAGTAAACATTTGGATATTTCTTGGTAACTCGGTTAATCAGATCGGTTTCCTCTCCCGAGATTAGCAAGTTGCGTTGCCTTCCTAAAGAATTGTCAAAACCACCAGCCAATAACCCTTCTTTACGGTTTACTAGAAAATTTGCGCCGTTTACATATGAATTCTGAATTACTCTTGAAGGAGAACCTAAGTCTAATTTGGAAAGCCAAGCCTTGTGAAACTCAGTTAGTCCCTCATCACCTGTTAAAAGAACCCGCCCACCCGCTAACTTGATTCCATTGACTTGGCACTCAGTTATTGTCTTGCCCAGCTCCACAAGAATTGAAGGATCAACTGTGCAGTCATCATCAAGAAATAGGATCCATTCACGTGTAGATTCTCCTAGTGCCTTATTTCTCGCTTCGCTTAAGTTAAATTCGAGAGAACATAGCATGTTGAGATTTATATCAAAATAGGTGTGTCTTCTTTTAAAAGTAGAGCAGAATTCATCGAAATCGCTCGTAAATCCATTATAGATGATTAATAACTCTGGTTCTATTTCATTAGGCTCTTTTTGATTTCTATAGAAATCTAGCGCAACATTATAGGAATCTAGACATTCCTGAAAAGTTATTGAATCCTGCACAACACAGAAAACAACAGATACGTTCACGTCAAAGCCCACTTTCTACTCTTTGAATTTTGAAGACCATATTTTATTTCGTTTTAACTGATCTATACCCTTCTGCGGTAATTGCTGCTGATTTTTCCCAACTATACTCGAGTGCTTTTTCATAACCTTGCGCGATTTGTTCATCGCGTAAGGTCGTTTCCTTCAACTTCAATATTTGATCTGCAAATGATTTGGGGTTTCCGGCTTTAGCATAAAGTATTGAGTCACCAAACAACTCTCTAAAAACAGGTAAGTCGGATGCTACCACTGGGCAGCCAACACTTATCGCTTCAAGAATAGGTAAGCCAAATCCTTCCGAAAGTGATGGATATATCAAGCAAGTAGCATTCTCAAGATAAGTTCTAAGGGCTGAGTCTCGCCCCCCAATTATTATGGTCCGAGGGGAATTCAATCCATTAATTCTCATCTCTTTTTGTCCATTACCGAATAGGACTATCTTTTCTTTACCTAAGTATTCCATAGCACGAATCGCAGTCCCTACATCTTTATAGGGGTCACTTCGTCCCACCGTCATACAGTATGGCGAATTTGGAATTTGCAATTCCAGATCGAGACTAACTGACTTTATTGATGTTGCCAGTGGAGTCACTAATACTTTGCTCTTCAACTTGGGGTAAAACATGAGTAAATTGTCTCGCGTAGTTTTTGACACACAAAAAATAAGGTCTGCCTTTAAGATTAGTTCGTCCTTCTTCAAATGTGGATTGCCGTCCGGGAAAAAATAGGGGTGATGTTCTGGGGTAAAATCATGAATAGTCAATGCCATTGGCAAATCTTTGGGGAAAGCAGTTGGGCACTTATAATATGTGTTGTGGTAGATATCGAGCCCCATAAATTTTGCGCCTCTGTCCCAAAATTGTAGCCGAGACCTGGCCCTCTCAGAGATTAATTGTTCTAGTTGGGGGCACTTTTGCTCCCAAAATTTCGGGATTCGTTCGATCAATACAGGTTCGATTGAAGATTCATTAAATGCAGGGAGCAGCTCAGCAAAATATCTTGAAATTCCACCTTCTTGCTGCATCCGAAATGCGAACGAATCAAATCCAACTCTCATCCGTGTACTCTATTCTTATCATTTTCACTAATATATGCATCTACTGTTTGCACGACTGATTCGTTAACAAATGAAAACTCATGCGAATTCAAGGTCGCTATAATTGTCTCAAGAATATCACTTGGATCTATTGACTTAGATACAAGCCCACAACCGTAATGTTCTATCATTTCTGGTAAGGCACCTACGGGAGTAACGACACAAGGAATTCTATTTGCAAACGCAATCGGAATAATCCCTGACTGAGAAGCTTCTCTATAGGGTAAGACTACGATTCGTGCTGATGCAATTGTTTTTTCGAAATCTGACTCATGAATCCACCGATCTATAACTTGAACGTTATCGGTACTTTCTGGAGTCTCACCTGAGAACGATGAGATTACCGTCAGTTTTAAACCTTGCGCTTGCGGCAAAGTCATTGCCTCTAACAATAGATCTAGACCCTTATAAATTTGTGCCCTACCAATAAACAGAATCTCATACTCCTTCTCTGGTGGCGGCATAAGACGAGGAGGAGTGGGTAAATGTTTAAGAGTCATATTCTTAGATTTGGATGACATTAATCCCCTTGAATATTCGCTCAATACAATAGTCCGTGACGCTAACTTTGCTTCTAAAGTCATTAGCACTTTGGGAGGAAAAAACTCGCCCATATGCGGTTTTGGATCATGAATCAAAACTTCAACGCTGATTCCTAAAAACTTAAAAAACAGCAGCAAAGGTAAGTCCCAAATGTGTGGCATTAAGAAATAGGCCTTAAAAACATTGTTTTTCCTCAGAAAGAAAAAAATACTAAAGAGCCGCAATGGCAAAAATGTAGTCCTGACCACAGCTTTAGCTAAATTTGTGAATGTAGAAATCTCAAATCTCAACTTTCTTGGGCACAACATTTTTGTTGCTTCGTCTAAGGAACTTGAAATCAATGCCACGAATGGAACATCCCTCTCGAGCAGCAATGTGACTGTCTCTCCAAGAAGACGAGCTCCGCCTCCTCTCTTGCCGAGATATACAAGTAGTATCTTCTTTTTCATAACCTAAACATCTCCCACTTTCTAATCTTTATGAAAAAAGCAACGAGATATTGCAAAACCATTTCAAGAAACTTATTCGGTATTAAACGTGATTGGGCCTCTGAACGAGAACTTACTACTTGCTTGACCCAACGAGTTAATCCTACTTGTGCGGAAGCTCGCAATAAGTCATTTTCACATATGTATCTGTCATAAATGCTTGGAAAAACTGTAGAACACAAATTCAACGACAACTTCCAGTCGGCAATTTCACAATTCTCATCAAATTGAAATATTCCATTAAAGATGCTCGCATCATAGATTGTTGCTTGATGCGGAAAGCTATTTACTGCCAATCGAAACTTGATTCCATTTGGTTTTGGTATTTTCCAATCCTCAAGCGTTCCATCACTTTTCTTGAGCTTTGCGCGACCGACAAGCCATACCGGTTTCAAATCTTGCAAAGTTTCAAGCAATTTTCTCAAATCGAACCCTGGGTACATTTTGTCGCCAGAATTTAGGAACAAGACATATTTTGTGTTGACTTTTGTGGTTGCAAAATTCATCGCATTGAAAATTCCATTTGGTGATACCCAGAAGTATCTTGTTTCAATGTTTCTATTTTCAATTAGGAACAAGTCACTTTTCTTCAAACTACTATCAATTATCATGTGAACTACTTTTGATTCATAGTTGACTATATCTTCAATTGACCTACGTGTGGCTTCAAATTCAAATTTGTTATCTTTTGTAAGCGTCACAATTGTTAAGTTATGACTCATATGGAAAAAAGTTCTCTAATTTGATTTTTAACTTCACAACTCACTCACCTAAAGGTTGGGTTGACTTGATTTAGGCTGATTTCTTTCAAGATATTTCTCTGTGTTTTTCTCTTGTCTGGTTCAGACAATCGGAGTATATCTGCCTCTACCATGAGTTCAATTGTTTTTTGAAATGAAAGACATGGCTCCCAATTCAGTAAAGATTTAGCTTTTATAGAATTCCCTACTAACTGTGCTGGATCGATGACTCTCATTTGATTAGAAGAAACGCTTATATGTTGCTGATAGTCGCTCACACCAATTGTTGCAAATGCAACCTTTAAGATGTCCGCAACAGAATGTTTTATTCCGGTTGAAAAGACAAAATCCTCTGGTGTATCACTGATACTCGAAAGTATCATTCCTTTGGTGTAATCCGGGGCCCACCCCCAATCTCGAATCGCATCAATATTGCCAATATCAAATTTATCAATCAAGCCCAGTTTGATTTTGGCTACATTGTTGGATATTTTTCGCGTCACGTATTTTTCGTGCCTCAAGGGACTTTCGTGGTTATACAGAATTGATGAAGATGCATGAATGTTGTATTTCTCGCGGTAACTTCGCACCATTTGATGTGCGGCAGCTTTGCTGAAACCGTAGGGCGTGATGGGAGACAATAAATCCTTTTCGTTTTGAGGCGCTCGATTAGAGCCACCAAATATTTCTGAACTTGATGCCTGTACCATCCTTGTCTCGGGAGATTTAGCAACTATCCACTTTAAAATTTGGGATGGTAAATTTGTATTTACCTTAAATGTTGAAATTGGATTTTCCCAGGACTCAATCACTGAACTAAATCCAGCCAAATTGAATATCAGAGAAGGTTTAATACCCTCGAGAATTTTGTCGATTTCGATTTCACACGAAAGGTCAACTGGAACAATTCTGGAATTTGATCCCTCAAACAAAAATTCCATCTCCTCGAGTGCATTTCTTCTACAAGTCAAAGATACCTGGAGGCCTTCATTTAAAAGCTGAGTGGCTAATATTTGGCCATCTTGCCCAGAGCCTCCCGTGATGAGAATTCTTCTCAATTCGCACTCCATGAATGGCTAAACGCATCTGGTACTTTTAGAGTTTTATCATAAAGAAGTTTTAAGTCCCCTTCAACCATAATCTGTGCGAGTTCGCTAGGTGAAGTGCTTGCCTTCCAACCTAGCATCTCCTTTGCCTTGCTAGGATCGCCTATCAAGGAATCAACCTCTGTTGGACGAGTGTACCTTTCATCATATTTTACATAATCTCTCCAGTTTAGTGAAGTTGACTTGAAGGCTGCGTCTAAGAAATCTCGAACCGAAAATGAAGTGCCAGTTGCAATCACAAAATCATCTGCGTGCTCTAATTGAAGCATCTTCCACATAGCCTCTACATACTCTGGAGCGTACCCCCAATCTCTAACTGCATCGATGTTTCCCAAAACTAATTCAGATTGAAGTCCTAAACTTATGCGAGCTACTGCTCTGGAAATCTTTCTTGTAACAAAAGTTTCGCCACGGCGCGGTGATTCATGATTAAACAAAATTCCGTTCACTGCGTGGATATTGTAAGCTTCACGATAATTTTTTGTCATCCAATAGCCATAAACTTTTGCAACGCCGTAGGGGCTGCGAGGATAAAAAGTTGAACTTTCTGATTGAGGTGGATGAGTTGCACCAAACATTTCACTGGAAGATGCTTGATAAAACCTTGTAGGAATTTCAGTAATCCTCACGGCCTCCAGAAGCCGTGTTACACCCAAGCCAGTCGTGTCTCCTGTGAATTCTGGTTCGTCAAAACTTACCCTCACATGTGATTGTGCTGCAAGGTTATAGATTTCATCTGGCTGTAATTGACCAATTAAGGTGACTAAACGACTACCATCCGTTAGATCGGCATAATGAAGGTGAAGACCCTCTCCTGCTTTGGGGTTCTCCTCATAAAGATGTTCTATACGTGCGGTATTAAACTGGCTCGAGCGCCTAATAAGACCGTGAACTTCATAGCCTTTCTTAAGTAGCATCTCTGCAAGATAAGATCCATCTTGCCCGGTGATTCCGGTTATCAAGGCTTTCATAAGAACTCCAAAACTGAAAAGAGTATGATTAAGTGGTCTCATAACCCTAGCAAACAAAAGTCCCATATGAGAGGAATGTGCAAAAATGAGTAGTCGGCAGTTTAACCTCAAAGAGAAAAAAGTTTATATTGCTGGGAAAAATGGGCTGACAGGGTCTGCAATTGTAAGAGAATTACAACGTCGAGGTCGCATTGAGGTTCTGGGGCATAACTCTAAAGAAGTTGATTTTCGAAAACTGAATGAAACCACAAAAGCGCTTTCCCAGAACAAACCTGACATTCTTGTGATCGCGGCTGCTCGAGTCGGTGGGATTGAAGCGAACCAAAACTTTCCAGTAGATTTTTTGGAAACAAACTTGCTGATCCAAACAAATTTAATGCGTGCGGCTTTCGAATTGCAAATTCCAAGACTTCTCTTTCTAGGTTCATCTTGTGTTTATCCAAAATTAGCACCACAGCCAATAAGGGAGGAGTCTCTACTCACGGGAACATTGGAAAGCACTAATCAGGCTTATGCCACGGCAAAAATAGCAGGCTTAGAGCTAGTCAAGTCTTATAGGCGACAATATGGATGTGACTGGATATCGGCTATGCCATGCAATCTCTACGGCCCCGGGGACAACTTCAATAATTATTCTTCACACGTAATTCCAGGGCTCTTAAAAAGATTCCATGATGCAAAAATGTTAGGTAGTCGAGAAGTCGAAGCGTGGGGCACTGGAGCCCCATTAAGAGAGTTCTTACATGTGGACGATTTTGCACGAGGAATTTTATTTCTTTTGGAAAATTACAACGGAGATTTGCATTTGAATTTAGGTTCTGGCGCTGAAATCAGCATAAAGAATCTAACTCAATTGATTGCTAGAGTTGTTAATTACAATGGTGACATTGTTTGGAACACGGCATATCCTGACGGAACGCCCCGTAAAGTCCTAGATAACGCAAGAGTGAATCAGTTGGGATGGAAGGCGTCTATTCCTTTAGAGATCGGAATTGAAATGACTTACAAATGGTTGATTGATGAATTTGAAAACGCTAGAATTGGCTGAAGATTTGAACCAATTTGTGTTAATCCTTAGTAATAAGTACTAACGGCCTTTAAATCAATTTGTTGTAAAGTTAGGAAACCGCCTTGATTAGAAACAGAATATGTCTCGATAGACTATATCTTGAGACTTTCTGCCAAACTGTTTTAACAAAATCTGGTTCACAAAAATACATGAAAAACTCTTTTTGACGTACACTGTATGAATAGGTTTTCTTCTATAAATTTACATGTAAACAAGTTCTGTTGAAATAGTTCATTAATCAAATTCTTGTGACTAAATATCTTGTATTCAACTGTAATCAAGATGAAGGAATACTTGCCAGAATTGAATGTCGACAAAAATCAAACTCAGATTCTCCAGACTTTATAGGCAGAAATATCTCTGATGCGCTGCTTAGTTTAAACTTAACAACCTATTCAATCTTAAGGTTTTAGCTTCGTTTCATTCAGTAATTAAGATACTCCAAGCTGTTTAAATGTCTATGAATTAGAAAACCTATCCGCAACAATTTCTCAGTCCCGCTTTATCAAATTTCTTGATTCCTAACTTAATGACCAAAAACCCTGACTCTAGACACTCTAAAACGCTTATACTGTTAGAATGTTAATCAATACACCAAGAACAGGTGGTAGCTAATTGCTAAGTTTTGGATTGAGGAAACATGAATAGAAGGTTTTCTACTGTAGGGGACGGGATAAATTACACGCTCTCCGGCTTATTCTTGTTAACTTCTATATTTCGCATTCTTACCCACCAAGTCTTATTCGCCGATGGCTCTTTTTTTGGATTTACACTTATAACAACATCTAACCCGTACCTCGTCTCAAATAGAGAATTTGTTGTGTTTCTCCAGCAATCCTTGGCAACTCTAATGATGCTTACTGACTTTACTAAAAACGTTGAGCATGTCTCCTTTGCACTTGGAATCGGCTATTTTTTAGTCCCCACACTTGTTTTTATTTTTTGCCTCTTTAAATCGACAGGTCGACCTTTATTGTACTTACTCAATCTATCTGTTGGATTCCTCACTATCTTTATGTCGGGAGGAATGGTAGGAGAGAGTAGTTACACCTCAATTTTAGTACTTTTCTTTGTTAATATTTTAATTACCAAGCCGTTTGGAAAAACCACAAATTCCGTGACGCTTCTTTTGGTCGCTTTGATTCTGGTCAAAAGCTACGAATCTGCCAGTTTTTTGTGTCTGATTTTGGGCGTCTATCTCTGGAAGTACAACAGAATAGAAAGATTTGTAGTTTCTCGAATTGAAAGATTTATTCACATACTTACCTTATTTTTGCTTTTAATTGGCTCTTATCTCGCAATAAACCACGTGGCTTTTCCTTCAAATTTAGCTAATCGAAATCAAGCATTCGAACTAAAGTTTGCTTTTCTTCAACATGGTTGGTTCCTATTTTGCATGATTCCTGTTATTGGTTTAGTAGTGACATGCATATACTCTCTCCAGAAGAAACATTTGGTGCTGACAGTTTTTAGTAACTCGCTCTTGATGTTCATGATTTTCTTCTATTTTATGGCCACTCGTACTCAAATTGGCCTTGGGTTTAGTTACTATACGAGACTGTTAAGCGCAGTTGGGGTTGGAATTTTACTTTTACTATTTTTTGTCAGTGGGGCTAAGGTTGAAAAAATAGTTGTCAGATTTCAAAAAGAGATAACTGTTCTTTCTTTGGTTATTACGCTTTTAGCCACTGCGCAAAGTGTAAATACTTCTATAGGCTGGTACGGATATTTGAGTCGTGTTCAACAGTCGATACTAAATACTACGTCATTCGCACCTTATTCAACACTTGGCTATTCCGATCCAACTGATTTGCAATATTCGTGGACTTGGTCGACTCCAACTTTAAGCTATTTACTTCGGCAGTCAGAGAATGATGGGTTGCTCGATAATCCAGGTGAATCGTCATTTAAACCAATAGATCCAACAGCAATTCCTAGCTCTAATGGTTTCTACTGGGAAAGATAGCAATTCCGAAGTATTCATTAGTCTCAAAGGTTTGAGTGTTTTTCACCGGTTGTAGTTTCGTATAACGATGTAGATAGGAAGGGAAGAAATCACATTTTAGGACTTGAAACGAGTTCAACACTCTTTATGCCAATTCCAAGCAATCGCATATCTCCTGACACGCCGAGGCTCTTTGGTGAACTTAAAGTTTTGAATTCAAATCTGATGAGAGTTGAAAAGTTATCACTTGTTGCGATGGAACTAAGATTAATTTGAATAAAGTTCTCAGTGGACATTGTTGTCACGATTTCATCGGAATACTTCTTGTCATTGATAAAGATTGAATATTTAAAACCGTCAGAATAACCCACATAAAGATAGTTGACTGACATGCGTATGGTATACATCTTTAAATCTCGAGCTTGTACTTGAAATGCCATGCTTGCAATGGCCTTTTCAGACCAAACTCCCCATTCTTCAATACTGGACCATCCCTCAAGCAACGCGCTTGAACCTGTTTGAGATAGTCCAAAAAGGATTTTGGACTCCGGCGTTAAAGTCACATAGCTTGAAGATGGGATTGGTTGAGTTCTAAAGGTGTCCTGCGTAAAAAACAATATCAGAAGAATCAGTATCTGACATGTGGGTAGAACTAGATTTCCCAATAGGTTAGTTTTCTTCGGCACTCTAAGACTCCTTCCCCAAAACTCTGAAGAATAGCCAATTGCCTGAATTTCCTACAATTGCTGGCACGCCAAAATCAGCAATCAGACTATCTGTTTCTTTGCCTACCGAGAAGCCTCGTATATCAACATGAATGCCACACAAACCATCATTTTTAGCAATCTCAAAAATTGTTTCGGCGCTTCGGTCGGCATATTTTGATTGGTAGCTCCCGCCTGGAACATTCTTTACGGCACCGAATGTCCAATTCTTATTTGGGTTTTGCAGTGAAACATCAAAATGTTTATACGTATCTAATCCATTTATCGGGCCATTTTCCGGAAAACTCATAACAGGTAATTGCAAAATCCCGCATTTTTCAGGAATCAATTCTTCAATTTTGTTATTATAAGCAGCCACGGCAGATTGTAGTTGCCTTGCATCATCAACTAAATAGGAACCTGCAGAATACTTAGGTGATTGATCCAATAGTACAAGACTAAACACTCCCACTGCTACTAGAAGTTTTTGGGATTTCTTTAGAGACACATATATTTTGTTTCTTCTCAGGATTAATTCTAAAGACTTTCCACCACCAAGCAAAACAAGCATCAAGATAACTGGGGTCATCCGATTCCATGCTCGGATTTGGGGCGTTAAATACAAGGCAATCAAGTGATTCGGCCCACCGACAGTGAAAAACAAAATGCAAAATGTAGTTAAGACTCCTAATCTCAGAACAATCACTTCATTATCATGATGGCCGGCGGTACTTGTGAACAATAATTTAGTAAAATACCCAAGAAAAACTAGTAAAAAGATAGTGGTCGCGAGTGTTCCATAATTTGATTGAAATTGTGCTTCATTTATTTGTGTGATTCTGGGTAACTTTTTTAAGAATTGTGAAAAGTATGGCAAATTACTCTCTATAGAAGGGGACATCAAAATATCAAGTCGTCCACCATACAGTAATGTATCGGCACTGGATCGCCCAATGACTCGCTGACTTGAAATATCGCGATACTGCCCCAGTACGAAGGGGATTTGCAATATCAAGAAGGCGATGACCGAGTAAATCAGCAGATTGAATTGTTTTATTGCATGTTGAATCTCGAATTTCTGAATAATCTCGATGAAAAATACAGACAACAGTATAATTACTGTAAATGCTAAGTAATAAGGCCCAGAAAGTACGATACACAGCAGGATGAAATAGTTTAAGGTTCGACTTCGAATGTCTGGTTTTGTCCCAGACCTAAACTGACGTAGCCCTAGTAGAACACATAAAAACATTGGATATAAAACACCGTAGTCAAAGTGAAATATTCTATAAAAATGCCAAGGAAGCAAAGTTGCCGAGTACGAAATTAAAAGATTAATACCTTTTGAAAGCTTGATCTCTCTACCACACGCATAGGCAACAAGAAATGAAATTGGAAAAGAAAAGATGAAGACCCATTTAAGGCCGTGACCTATCCCAAACATGGCATCAATAAGTGAAATTGGAATTAGATTTAACCAATTAGCCGTCGGGAAATATCCCCAGTTTAATCCAGTTGGAAACCCAAATTGATCATTGATGGGAAATTTGAGTTTTGAAATACTATCTGTCAATACATAATAGAAGGTTAAGTCACCTTGAGACTGCAAAATGCCACTAAAACTCAGAATCTCAATTCCGAAAAACATCAAAGGAAATGCCAGTGTGGTTAGACTAGCAAAGATAACTATTAGTTGATCTCGATTTCTGGAGAACACAATATTTCTCACACTCGAACCCTTCTATCTCGACCCATTACAATTTATCACTTCTAAGCATCGAATTTCTCCTCTAAGGGACAAAGTCTCATGATATATATTTATGGATTCCCCGAGGCAAGACATTATCCAAAGTAGAGCTGGGCTTGACTCGCATTAGATATCTCTTCGATCTGAAGTAGAATTGATTTTATAAAATAATTTATTGGTCTGCTCGTACTTGTCGTATGAATTTTTGATGTAGTTTTCCTTTCGTGTTTCTAAATTTCAAAAAGCTTGATTTCATTTTGATTCCCATGAAGGTCCTTGCGATAAGAAGCATTAACCGAATCAAATTCTTCTAAGTTTGCTACCCCCACGCAATACTCCATCATGACTGTATTCGGTGAATGTCAATCATGCTTTGCTCTTTCTTCTACGAAGTTACTGAATTTTCTACTCCCAGATGATTGAAATGCCAAGGGCATAGCCCGGTGGATTTGCTAGGTCACTCCCCATTCGCTTTGAACTAGATCTCCTACGATTGCTACCGCTCCAGACTTAGCAATGACCCTGCTCACCATTGGATAACTTAGCGGACATACGGCTTCGAAGTTGTGGATGTCCTAATCAGATAGTGTCAAGTTGCCTGTTCCAAAGCCTGAGCCGACTCTGCCATCTACAAGCGTGACATCTAGGCATGAAGGAAGTCGTTGAGCCGTATTGGCTAGTTGAGCATGGAAGGTTTACTTATTAGATAACAAAAGTGGACTAATTCTTTAAAAAAATAGCGATATCTCTTCGGCACAACTCTTCAGCGCTAACTTCATTGTTTAAGAAATCTTTCCACCATTTAACTGTGGAGAGAACAGACTCTTCCTGAGAATATCTGGGTCGCCACCCGAGAAGGTTAGCTGCGAGATTGGAATCAAGGTTCAATTCCGTAGATTCAACTTGAAATTCCTTCATGTCAAGTGATTTTGTTGCAGCAACTTCTATTTTGATCTGCTCCCAAAAAGAAGTTGCGATTTCAACAATTTTTGCAACAGGCAAACTTTGTTCTTTGGGGGAGAAATTCACACTACTCAAGTATCTTGGTTCCAATATTTCTTCTAAGGTCAATAGATATCCACAAAGCGGGTCAAGAACATGTTGCCATGGGCGGGTACTATTTGGATTTCTTACTTGAACAGGGGTGCCATTGATTACGCCTCGAATAAGGTCAGGAATAATCCGATTTTTGGCAAAATCCCCGCCACCAATGACATTTCCTGCTCGAACTGAGGCAACTATAGGACCTCCAGATACTTTCGAAATCTGTTGCCACGCAGCCACAACAGCTTCAGTGCCTACCTTGCTTGCGCTGTATGGATCTTTACCCTCTAATGGATCACTTTCAACAAATGCTCGTCCAGAATTATCGTTTCTATAAACCTTGTCTGTGGTCACAATGATTATGGCTTTAACAAACTCTTTCTTGAACGCAATATCCAATACATTTACTGTACCCATAACATTTACATCAAAAGTTTCACGCGGGTTTTCGTATGATTTAAGAACTAGTGGTTGTGCGGCCATGTGAATGATCGTGGATGGTTTGTGTAGATCCAGGAATTCTTCTAAGGCTTCGTAATCTCTGACATCTCCAAAAGCCTCAAGGACCGCTCCAGATCGGTCCGCACGGTCAAATAAAGAATCTTTTTCTGGTGGTAATGAATATCCAACAACTGGAACATTAAGGTGTTCCAAGAGGAAAGTCATCCAAGTACCTTTAAAACCTGTGTGACCAGTTAAAAGTACCGGTCCCGACAACTCAAGTAGGCGTTGTCCTAGTGGATTTTCCATAACCGAACTGTAGTCTTCTCCTACCAAACAACAAGTAATGCACTACTTCTGTGGCGCGGTCAGGGACGAAATTGGGCGAAAATTTAGACTCAAAGATTGACCAGATAGTCACCGATGCATTCTCCGAGTTGCATCCATACAAGCACTTTGTGGCTGGTGAAACAAGCATCCCCGTCACCGGAAAAGTTTTTGGTGAACCTGAACTTCGTGCTGCTACAAAAGCTAGTCTCGATTTCTGGTTGACTTCTGGGCCGTTTACAGAAGAATTTGAATCACGCTTCGCAAAAACTGTTGGGATGCGTCACGCATTCATGGTCAACTCTGGTTCGTCAGCAAACTTATTGGCCCTGAGTTCACTGACGAGTCCAGCCCACGGTGATCGCGCATTGAAGCCTGGCGACGAAGTAATTACTGTAGCGGCTGGATTCCCAACGACCGTTACGCCCATCCTGCAAAATGGACTTGTCCCAGTGTATGTAGATGTTGATCCAGAAACTTACGTAGCGATTGAAGAACAAATGGAAGCAGCGGTTTCTTCAAAGACTAAGGCGATCATGATGGCTCACACCCTTGGTAACCCATTTAATCTTAACTTTGTTCAAGATTTAGCGAAGAAACACAACCTCTGGCTTATTGAAGATAGTTGTGATGGATTAGGTGGAACGTACAAAGATCAAACTTTGGGGAGCTTTGGAGATCTCTCGACATTTAGCTTCTATCCGGCACACCACATCACAACTGGTGAAGGTGGCGCGGTGTTAGTCAAGAAAGTTGCACACAAAAGAATTGTCGAGTCTTTCCGCGACTGGGGAAGAGACTGCTGGTGTGCTCCAGGGTGCGACAACACTTGTTTAAAACGATACGAATGGACTTTAGGCGAACTACCTGAGGGTTACGATCACAAATATACTTACTCGCACTTGGGATACAACCTCAAGTCTGGAGATATCCAAGCAGCAATCGGACTTGCACAATTAGATCGATTAGATTCATTTATTGAGCTCCGTCGCCGAAACTGGGCCTACCTCCTTGACGGACTGAAGGATCTTGAAGAGTACTTTATTCTTCCAAAAGCAACTGAACACAGCAATCCATCTTGGTTTGGATTTGCGTTAACAGTTAAGGGTGGAGGCCCAAAAACGAGAAATGAAATCGTTCAAACATTAAACGAGGAGAAGATAGGAACAAGACTGCTTTTTGGCGGAAACCTTTTACGTCAACCTGCCTTTATCGGTACACCGCGAAGAGTAATCAGTAGCCTTGAAAATACAGACCGAATCATGAATGACACCTTTTGGATAGGTGTATGGCCCGGATTGAGTATTGAAATGCTTGATTACATGATTGACTCATTACACGAACTAATTCGGATCAAACATTGAAGGTCGTCATTCTTGCTGGTGGTTTAGGAACACGAATCTCTGAAGAAACTGCTGATAAGCCAAAACCCATGGTTCCAATTAATGGTAAACCAATTCTTTGGCACATAATGAGTATTTACGCACAACAGGGCTTGAATGACTTTGTGATCGCGACTGGCTATAAGGGCGAAGTTATTTCACAATGGGTGGATTCCCTTGAAATAGACTGGAATATCCAGGCTGTTGATACAGGTTTAGGGACACAAACAGGAGGAAGAATTAAGATGTGTATGGACTTGTATCCTGGAGAAAGAATGCTCGCCACTTACGGCGACGGCGTTGGAAACATCAACATAAATCATCTACTTACTTTCCATGAATCACATGGAAAATTGGCAACCTTAACCGCTGTCCGCCCTCCTGCAAGATTTGGATATCTAGATATGATCAATGGTCAGGTGTTGCATTTCGGAGAAAAAAATCAGAGTGATGCAGGTTGGATAAATGGTGGTTACTTCGTCCTAGAACCTCAAGTATCTGGCTATATAAAAGCTGCTTCTGAACCCTTTGAAACTGGTGCCCTGCCTAAACTTGCTGGCAAGGGTGAATTGATGGCCTTTGAGCATGGTGGATTCTGGCAACCTATGGATACTTTACGAGAAAAGCAGGATCTAGAAAAACTTGCTCATGAAGGCAACCCACCTTGGCTAATCGACATCTAGTTAGAAGTAGAATTAAACATGGCTGAAAGAGATATTGACCTAACAATTATCACTCCCTGTTACAACGAAGAAGCATCAGTTGTGAATTGCGCTCGAGAAGTGCAAAATGTGATGTTCTCCAGATTGCCGAAGGTAAAGTATGAGCACATCTTTATAGATAATGCTTCAACAGATGGCACTGTTCTAGAACTGCGAAAAATTGCTAACGGCTCAAAAAACGTGAAGGTTATCGTTAATAGTCGAAATGTAGGACCATTTAGAAACATGTACGCAGCCATGGCTAAAGCATCTGGGCGAGCAGTTATTCCCATGCTTCCAGCCGATTTACAAGATCCGGCTGACAAAATTCCTGATTTATACCAAGAGTGGGTTAAGGGATTTCTTGTCGTTTACGGAGAAAGAACTAACCGTCAAGAATCATTGCTGATGCGAGCAATGAGGGGACTTTATTATCGGATTGTTCGGACTATGTCCGAAACTGATATTCCAATAAATTCTGGAGAATTTATGTTAATAGATCGTAAAGTTTCTGATGAAATTTGCAAACTAGGTGATCATTATCCATACATCCGAGGTTTGGTTGCACAATCAACAAGCAACTCAACCTCAGTACCTTACACATGGGGGGTGCGGAAAGAAGGTAAATCTAAATCAAATTTTATTGCATTAATTGATCAGGCAATAAACGGATTTGTTAGTACAAGTAGGGCGCCCGCTCGTCTTGCACTACTTGGCGGTTTCTCTATTTCTGGAATTGGTTTTCTTGCCGGTCTTTGGTCCTTAATTGCCAATTTAATTGATGCACCGACGGCGCTACAAGGTGTTCCAACATTAATTGTGGCGCTTTTCTTCTTTGGTGGGATACAACTGTTCTTCTTGGGTTTAATTGGAGAGTATGTCCTAAGTATCCATTCCCAAGTTCGTCGCTTACCCCGAGAATTCGAAGTCGAAAGTATCAACTTTAAATGAATTATTCTTCTTTTGCTGACATTTTAGGTAGAGCTTTTGCCTGCGGATCGACTATAAACTCAAGGAATATAGGGTGATCCTTCATCTCGTTAACTAATTGATTTACCTTCTCTAGGTCTTCAAGGTGCTCAATTTTGGCAATTTTAGTAAAGCCGTATGCTTTTGCCAGTTCTTGGAAATTTGGATTTGAGAATCCATCACGTGTGCCGGTTAGTCGGCCATCCATATTTTCTTCTTGAAATTGCGCAACCATTCCATGCTGTCCATTATTTATAACGCAGACTGCAATTGGTAATTTGTATTGAATGATTGTTTGTAATTCGGCTGAGGATAACTGCAAGCAACCATCACCGGTGATAGATACCCATCGATCGTTTTTTGCCACTGCAGCACCAATGCTTGCCGGTATTGCAAATCCCATAGCCCCTAAGCCACCCGAAGTCAGAAAACGTTGGCCATCCCTTAGCTGAATCGATTGTGCTGCCCACATTTGGTGCTGCCCAACGTCAATGATGAACCCCGAAGCCTCAAGAAAGAGTTCTCCTAAAAATGCCATCACGATGCTTGGATTCAGAGCCATATCAGATGGCTGCTCTAACTCTTGTGGATGATTCTTCTGGATTTCGCGAACCTCTGAAATAAAAAGAGAGCTATCGATTCTGTGATCGATTTCCAGTGCTGCTTTTAAAAAATCTGATGCATCGCATTTGATTGCCAAATCAGATGAAATTCTGCCACTTAGTTCATGGTCGTCAATATCAACTCTGACAATCTTTTTTCCAGTGACAAATTTTGAAATATTATTGCCAGTTTGTCGCACATCTAATCGGCTTCCAATTGTGATTAGTAGATCTGATTGCTTAACAGCGGCATTAGCCCATCTATTTCCATAACTACCAATAAAGCCTAAATAATGATCATTTGTGTGAGAAATTGAATCTAACCCAAGTAAAGTGCTCACGTATGGGATTCCAGTTTTTGCAATGAATTTAGATAATAACTCAGTAGCATTGCCAAGTCTTACCCCGCCACCAATGAGAAGCAATGGGTGTTTAGCTGAGGAAAGTAGATTTTTGAATTCAGTTAACTCATCAGCTAATACTTCAGACTTGATTGTGCTGGCGGGAATTAGAGGAAAATCGTATTCAATGAAGTCTTGTTGTAGATTAATCGGAATATCTATCAGTACCGGGCCTTGTCGTCCCTCTTGGCAAAGCGCCCATCCTTCGTTCAAGTCAGTTAGAACCTCAGCGGCGGTCTTAGGTTTATAAACCTTCTTGGTGATTGACTTTGCCATCTCGCAAATGTCTAACTCTTGAAAACCATTTTGTCTTTGATTCGGATTGGTTCGCAACTCTTTTTGATTAACCTGTCCAGTAATGTAGACAACAGGGATTGAATCAAAATAACTTGATGCAATTGGTGTAAGCAAGTTAGTAGCACCTGGGCCGCTTGTTCCCATCGCAAATCCTGGAATTCTAGATATTCTTGCCGAACCCTCAGCAGCAAAACCAGCGGCTTGTTCGTGCCGAGTATTGATTATCGGAGTTTTTCCAAGTCTTCCGATGGCATCAATCATAAATGCGATCATTCCACCCGAAAGTTGAAAGACTGCTGGAGTATTCTTCTCGGCTATGAACCTAGCAATGCAATCTGCGAGGGTGGTTCGCTTTATGTCGTGCAAATCAACACCCTGCCCCGTCGGTAATTCTTGCCATGGCTAACTCTGGTTGGAATCGTACTACCTTGGATTAACACGGTCGCTAAATGCTTTTCGTGTCCTTTTGATACCTTCTTCAAGTGAAATCGACGGGCTCCAACCTATTGCCTTTAACTTTGTCAAATCCGGAAAGAAGCCTACGTTTGTTGCACTTGTATGGTCATCAGCAAGGTCAGGGGGTGAATTTTCATACCACATTGCAACAATTTCTCTAATTTCAATAAATTTTGGGCTACCAATATTGATCGTGCTCGCAACAGTTGGATTATTCAAAATTTGCTCAATAGCTAATGCAAAATCATCTTCGTATAGATACGACCAGAGTTTTGAAGGATTCGAAATAACCAATTCGTCACCTGAAACCTGAGATTCAAATAGTTGCATTAACAATGAGTCAGAAAAGTCTGAAGGTCCATATACTGAAAAGACACGAGCCCAAATGAAACGACAATCGGAATCCTCGAATAAGGATACGAGTTGTGTGTGCAACTTGGCTTTGATGCTTCCATAGGCTGATTCACCTGAATCATAGAATTTTTCTTTGATTGTTTCCATAGATTCTTTGGCTTCAGCTTGTGATCCAAAGCAGATAAAGCTTTCAACTCCGGATTCTTTTGCTGCAACCGCGATCTTCAAAATTGGTTCGATGTTTGACTTCTGAAGCTCAACGTTTACTCTGTCGTGCTTTAGGACGCCATTCCACTGCGCACAAATTATGGCACTCGGGGAGTACTTATTCACGATTTGTGACCACTCGCTAGTTTTAACTTCTAGAACATTCAGATTCGCTAATTCACCGAGTCTGGACTTATTAGCACCAGGCCTTATAACTGCTAGAACCTCGATTCCAGAGCTGTGAAGTTTCTTTGTGATTACGGAACCTAGAAAACCATTTGCTCCAAAAACAACAGCGCTCCTTTTCTCCGTTTTATTTGGATTAGTCATTTTTTAGCCAAAATCTTAATCCAGCCTCACGGCACCACTAAGCGTCATCAAGTGCACCTCAGCTCTCCCCGACTCACCCTCAGTCTCTGCTGTTGTTAACCACTCAACTTCAATTTCACTGCCGAGCGCAATTGCTAGGTCACTACCCAGCCCATCTTCAAAATGTATTGGGTCTCCTGCGATTTCAACCTTAACGATCTTTGCAATTGCTTTGCCATATGTTGATGGGTGATCAAGTGATTTCCACTCGATAAAGGAATGCAGTTGCTTGTCTTCTAGAGTTCCAAGAACTCCAATCTGCTTCCAGGAAAGATCTGTGCCATCTGGCTTTGTGCGGTGGCCATCTACAGCTTGGCGATCAAGGCGCTTTTCAACCTTTGGCATCCGTCATCCCTCCAAGATTTTAGACACCATAAGTCTATTGCTAAATCTTCTAGGGGCATTCAACTTCGATGTAGTGACTATTGTGAAGAGGCAGTGTGAACTTGCATGTGCTATGACGTGGGGAAACGCCCCCATAGCTCCCTAGATATGAGGCTTGTAAGACTTATGATGATACGTGGACTTAATTGAAATCAATATTCCCGCTTTTGATGAATGTGATAATTTACAGCTCTTAATACCTCAAATTCTTGAAGAAATAGCGCGGTGTGATCATTTTGCTTTTCGCGTAAAAGTAATTGTCCGGCATGATGAACCTCAATCTACATTAGAGCTGTTGGATAACCTCAATGTTGAGGGTATTAGGAGGCAACCAGATAACTCTTTTGGGTCAGCGATTTCAACAGGAATCGCCACGACCGCAAGAGAATCTAATTATGTTGTTTTCATGGATGCAGATGGTTCGCACCAACCCGCCACTATCATCAAACTAGCAAACCACGCAAAGCAAAGTGGTGCAGACGTTGTTATAGCTAGTCGATATGTAGATGGTGGAAAGACCGACAATTCAGTGATACTTAAATTAATGAGCAAAACTCTAAATAAAGTTTTTGGGGTGATTTTAGGTATTCGATGTAAGGATATCTCCACAAATTTTAAAATCTATAAATCTAATTTGATACAAGATGTTGAATTGTCTTGTAAAAATTTTGATGTCGTCGAAGAGTTGTTGCTTAAAGTGAAGGTTGCATCGGGCCCAAATTTTTCTTTCATAGAAATCCCAGATCACTTTGAGCAGAGAAAATTGGGAGAATCTAAGAGAAGGTTGACAGTTTTCATAATTTCCTACATCATAACCCTTGTAAAACTTCGCGTCTGGAGTAGCATTGAAAATCGCAATCGTAGGCGCTAATGGATACCTAGCTTCAAACTTTGTCACAAAAAAGTTAACTTCCAAAAGATATAGTATTGAGAAATTTTCAAATAGTTGCACTGATCCTGAATCAATTCTTATTGATGTTCTCGATCCTGTTTCAATTCAAAACGTATTTGAATTAAAAGAGTTCGACTTGATAATTAATTTTGCAGGAAGACTATCTCCTATTGATAAAATAGGCGACGAATTGAATCGACTATCTTCATTAAATCTAGTAAATGTATTGAAATCCATTGGTAAGCCGACGACCATACTGCACCTTTCATCGGCCTTGGAAAGCAATAGCTCTTTAGCAGAGAGTGACTATGCATTGTCAAAATCTTTTGGTGCAAGAAATTTACTTGATGCCTCGATGGACTCCAATATTGGAGTATTGCGCGTCAAGGTGCACAATGTAATCGGCAGGGACCAGAATCAGAGAAAGTTGTTACCCACCTTGATTAATCAGGCAAAACTAGGACTTCCTATAACCCTAGATTATCCAAATAGAATACGGGACTTCGTCTGGGTGGATGATTTTGCCAAAGCTTTATGGCAAATTGTTGATGATTTTGAATTTTCAACCAGAAATCAACCTGCTTTTTCTGCTCAGCGTCATGCGGTGAGACAAATTGATTGGGAGATTGGAACAGGAGTAGGAACAAAACTTTCCGATTTAGCAATTGAGATTTACGAAAGATTAGGTCAAAGCAAAGATCTTATAAGTTATGCAATTCCAAAAATGAAACATGACCCCTACGAAAGTTGCGTTGCTGATGCTTCTAACATAAGAACAATATGTGGTGCTAATAGTTTGAGTGATATTCTTAACAAGGTGATGGGGGTGCGGTTATGAAGTGGGTAATCACGGGTGCAGCGGGCTTTGTGGGCACGAATTTATCATTAAAGTTAGCAGAGTTGAAGCAAGATCTTTTACTGATTGATGACCTTAGTCGTCCGTTTGTTGAAGAAAACAAAAAGTACTTAGAAGCCAACTCTTCACACGTAGTCAAGCAAATAGATATTACCGATTTTAATGCGGTAGTAAAGGAGCTTGAAAAATTTGGTGATGCTGACATTATAATAAATTTAGCAGGTCAAGTGTCTCTTTTAGCCTCGATTAATGATCCGATACGTGATTTTGTTGTTAATACCCATGCACCATTAATGTTAATGGAATACCTTCGGAAGAATAACTCTAATCCTATTTTTATCAATCTGAGTTCAAACAAAGTTTATGGAGATCTGAAAAATTCTGAAATAGTTGAGCAAGAAAAACGGTACTCACTATTGGGGGGAAATATTTCTCTAGATGAGTTGACCCCTCTAGATTTTTACGGACCATACGGATGCTCAAAGGGCTCTGCAGATCAATACTTAATTGACTATTCTAGAATTTATGGGATGAGAACCGTTAGTTTTCGGCAGTCAACCATTTATGGTCCATTCCAGCGTCCAACATCAGATCAAGGTTGGGTCGTCTACATGATTAATCAAATCCTGAAGAATGAACCAATTCAGCTAAATGGGATCGGAAAACAGGTGAGGGATGTTTTATACGTCTCTGATTTGATCGAACTTTTCTTGTTGATTCCAAAAATTAAGAATTTCCCCTTTGGTCAAGCGTTTAATGTTGGTGGGGGTCCAGAAAACACTTTATCTATATTGGAACTTTTTTCACTTTTAGAGTTACACACAGGTTTATCTGCAAAGTTTAAAACTGGAAACGAGAGGCCAGGCGATCAAAAATATTATGTCTCTAACATAGATAAGATTCAAAGAGCAACTGGGTGGAGCCCCACTACTAGTGTGCTCAATGGAGTCTTGAAGGTTTTTGCAGATCGGTGCTCAACACCTTCTTGAAGAGCTCAAAAAGTTGTTTTAATCGACACCTAAAATTTTGCGAAAACACTTTGATTCAAGGAAATGGATGTAAAGTCTAAAATCCACTAATCCAACCTCACAACACCGCTAGGTGTCGTCAGATGCACCGCAACAATTCCATACTCACCATCATTTGCTGATGGATCGATAAACTCAACATCTGCGCCATTTAATCCACCAAGGATCTCTGTCTTAAACCAAGAGTCTGATAATTGCTCAGTATCAGCAATCGTAATCTTCTCAATTGCAGCAACTGCCTTTCCATCTTGTGATGGGTGATCAGCGGTTAGCCATTGGATGAAGAATGGAAGTTCGCGAGAGTCAGTAATCTCATTAACTCCGATTTGCTTCCACTTTAGATCGGTGCCATCTGGACGTGTGCGGTGACCTTCGATTGCGCTGCGTCCGAACTTCTCTTCAACCTTTGAAATATCTTCGGTTGCAAAAACCCAAGTAAGCCATCCGCCGCCTTCTTGTGCTTTCTTGCTAACAGCTTTGCCCCAAGGGGTTTGCTCTGTTGCTGGGTGATCTAGTGGGCAGACAACTTCGATGTATTGGCCGTTTTGAAGAGGCATTGTGAAGTTGCGA